>Ga0209016_1000040_pt1 | contig 208275 bp, 183 predicted proteins | sample EPASupsiteSAE305_FD_187265 | JGI IMG/M metagenome (GOLD analysis project Ga0209016, IMG submission 187265) | Bioremediated contaminated groundwater microbial communities from EPA Superfund site, New Mexico - SAE3-05 (SPAdes) (version 2) | ecosystem: Environmental > Aquatic > Deep subsurface >...
GCACTACGTGCCAGTATCTGGCTGGCCAGCAGCGGATACACCGGCGCAAACGGACCACGGGCAATGGTGTCAAACTTGTTGGCGTCAATCTGCATGCTTGTTTCCTCCTCTGTCATTGCGCTATATACGCAACTACATAACGCGTGCCAAAAACGTACATTTATGGATAGGCATTAAAAATCAACATGTTGTGATCTGTTGTAAGAATTGTAAATTACGACCGTGTGCATAAAAACAGTGCCAATGCTGTTTTTATGACCAGAGGCAGGTGAAGAGAGATCAGCTATTTGTTGCAGGAAAAAGACGATGCAGCTTGGTACAAATTTGAAGTAAGGCGATATCGCCCTCAGCAAAAGACTGGAGCGGTTTTAGGTGATTTAGAGGCATCAAAGCCTATGCTGCCGGGGGGTAAAAAATCGGGTTGGTCATTTGACGACACCCAAACCTTGAGCTATATCACTATGTATCACGCCAATTTAAAAATCTGCTGAACAAGCTATTCCACTTGAAAAAAGCACCGGTCTACACAGGTAAACCACCCTTTAACCAAGTCAGCAGCACAACGCCCCATCCACCTACGAAGGAGAAGTTACAATGCGACAAACGGCCCTACTATTTATCTGCCTGGTTCTGTTCACCTGCGTCCCTGTATATGCAGCCGAGAAGGGGAAAATGACGGATGCTGAATTTGAGGCATCACTGAAGTACCAAAAAGGTACGATTGTTCTTCCAGGCAATATGGCAACCATCAAGATTCCAGATACATTCCGCTATTTATCACCCAAAGATACCGAACGGGTTCTTGTTAATGCCTGGGGAAACCCGTCGGGCGACGGAACGCTCGGCATGCTCTTTCCTGCTGATACCGGTCCTACTTCAAAAAATAGCTGGGGAGTGGTCATCACCTACGAAGAAGACGGCCATGTTTCAGATAAGGATGCAGATAGCATCAATTACGATGATTTATTAAAGCAGATGAAGGAAGGCGTTGCAGAGGCAAACAAAGAGCGCCAGAAGGCCGGGCACCAAACCCTGGAGCTTGTTGGCTGGGCGGCAAAGCCGCGCTACGACAAATCAGCCCACAAACTCTACTGGGCCAAAGAGCTGAGTTTTAGCGGTGATAAGGAACATACACTGAATTACAACATCCGTCTTTTAGGGCGAAAAGGTGTTCTTGTGCTTAACGCGGTTTCCGGCATTGATCAGCTTGGCTCTGTTGAAAAAGACATGCAGACAGTGCTTGCTTTTACCAACTTCAATGCCGGTAACACCTACGCCGACTATGATGCAAAAACCGATAAAACCGCTGCCTATGGTATCGCTGCGCTTGTTGCTGGTGGTGTTGCCGCAAAAGCGGGCCTGTTTGCCAAGCTGTTTGCCGCGCTGTTGGCAGCAAAAAAGCTGGTCATTGTCGGTGTTGCCGCCTTGGGCGGCTATATTGTCAAACTGTTTAAGAAGAAAGAATAAAAACTGTAGCAATCCTGCAAGCAACGTACGTTTAATCACCTCACGTCACATCTGAAAAGGGAGAATCACATGAATACGACTGACAATCAAAACCTTCTTCTTGGAATCATTGCAGGATGCGTTGCTGCAATCGTCGGGGCAATAGCCTGGGCGCTCATTACTGTAGCAACAGGGTACCAGATCGGATGGATGGCGGTTGGCGTCGGTTTTCTTGTGGGCTATTCGATGAAGTATCTTGGCAAAGGCACGACAGTGGTTTTTGGCATAATCGCTGCTGTCATTGCCCTTGTTGGCTGCGTTTCCGGAAACCTGCTGACCACGGTGATTCTGGTTGCAAAACAGGAGCACCTGACGGTGATGAGTGTACTTCAAAACCTGACACCCACCATTGTTATGGATCTTTTAAAAGAGACCTCTCAGCCCATGGACCTTCTGTTTTACGGGCTAGCCATTTATGAAGCGTACAAATTCTCATTTACGTCTGAGGAACAGGAAATGGCAACAGCGCAACCAGAGCAAAACTAGGGACAAAAAAGGCAAGTTGCCCAACGCTATCATGAAAGAATCAGACGTTTATGAACACAGAAAGCACACCTGAAACCCACGCGATAAATGGAGCAGTGGTTGTTGCTGAAGCTACTTCAGATAATCCGTCTGAAAAGCCACGCCGTTCCGGCATCATTGCAACACTTGCCGTTGGTGGGGCATTTATCCTTAAGTTTCTGAAACCGCTGTTTATCGGACTTAAGACACTTAAGCTGGCTGCTGTTTTAAAAACCGGCCTTACCATGGTCCTTAGCATGTGGGCCTACGCACTGGCCTGGGGCTGGGCCTATGGCGTCGCGTTTGTACTGCTTATTTTAGTCCATGAAATGGGACACGTGTACGCGCTCCGCGAATTTGGTGTAAAGGCCAGCGCGCCTGTTTTTATCCCTTTTGTCGGTGCCTTCATTACCATGAAGGAGCAGCCAAAGGATGTTCGGGTAGAGGCATGGACCGCAATTTACGGCCCCCTTGTCGGCACAGGTGGCGCCATGCTGTGCTGGTCAGCAGCGCTCTACACCGGCAGTTCTTTCATGATGGCGGTTGCGTACACCGGTTTTTTTATTAACCTCTTCAACCTGATTCCGATCAGTCCACTTGATGGTGGGAGGGTTGTTGCTGCGCTATCACCCAAGATATGGATCTTCGGTTTTATCGGCATCCTGATCATGTTCTTCCGTTCCTACAACCCGATCCTGTTTTTCATTCTTCTGCCAGCCGGTCGTAATGTGTATGGGCTATGGAAGAACAGAAAGGAAGCACCGTCAGAATATTTTGAAGTGGATATGAAAACCAAGATACAGATATCACTGCTCTATTTTGCGCTTTTGGGTTTTCTTGCCGTGGCAATGTCCCTTACCCATATGGCACGATAACACCAGCAGGTGACCGCGGGATACAGTTCACGTGCATGTGAACCTCTCAATGATGAGTTGCTGGCAAAAACCACTTATATAGGTAACCTTATTGGTTACCTATATAAGAAATAAGTATTCTATATAGGAAGCAAGTTTCTTATATAGGGAAACCGTAGATTAACGAGTTGAGCAGAGAGAAGAATCTTGCTTTCCGAATCGTAAACCGATAGTTTCAACATCCGGAGATTCAGGATGAATTTATATAACCCGAAAGGTTTGGTACGTCTTTGAATGTATAACCAACAGAAGCTAAATGTTAACGATAAACGAAGAAGCAATCCCTTTACATGGCGAGGACAGTTTACGCCTGAATTAATCGATTATTTGTTGGATATTCATTACAAAAAAGGAACACTCGTTGCTGACCCATTTTCTGGCAGTGGCACAGTATTGCTCGAATCAATACGCCGAAATGCTGATGCTGTCGGCTGTGAAGTTAACCCGTCAGCTTATGCAATGTCAAAATTTCTTGAGCTCGCTACTCGTACGTTTCCTGAACGATGGAATTTATGCCAAGAGCTTGTTAGGGCAGTCCCACTTCCAGGCAACCTAATGGCAAGACCAGTACATGATGCAAACGAAAAGGATTATAGAAAGGCTTATTCATCACTAATTTATTTCGCACAGCGTGCGATAGATTCACACACTAACAAGCAAGAACTTGTTCTCTTATTAAACATACTTTTCAGGATGGAATCGTTCAATAAATTGAATATTGGTCAGGCTTGGAACAAAGCATATAAAGAAATTACTGATTTTCTTTATTCATTACCAGAAACAGCCGCTCAAGTATCAGCTTATTTAACTGATGCAAGACTTCTTGATAAACATATTCCTCGTAAAGCAAGTTTAATAATAACCAGCCCTCCATACATCAACGTATTCAACTATCATCAAAACCACAGAATTATTATGGAGCTTTTAGAATTTGACATTCTGGATGTTGCTCGGTCTGAATTTGGATCGAATAGAAAAAACCGGGGTAATCGCTTTCTTACAGTTATCCAGTACTGTCTTGACATGGGAGAAGCAATTTCATCAATGCAGCGCGCAAGCTGTGAAGACGGTACATTAATAATGGTAGTCGGCAGGGAGTCAAATGTTAGAAAAACGGCCTTTTACAATGGAGACATAGTTAGTGACCTTGCTCTCAAATCAGGTCTTTTTACACAAAGTCATCGTACTGAGAGAGTTTTTCAGAATAAATTTGGGAGCAACATTATCGAAGATATACTTGTGTTTAAGCCTTTATCTTCTGTAGCTAACACTAACGACATCGCAAGAGAGATAGCTATAAAACATCTAAAAAAAGCTGCTTTATCAGTAGCAGATGAAGCAAAAGAAGATTTGCTTTCTGCTATTGATTCGATCGACAAAGTTGAACCTTCGCCAATTTTTCATTATAAGAACAAAAAAACATCTTCAGGAGGAATGTAGAATATGCCATTGCCTACGCCACATCTAGACAAACTTAATGCTGCGCTGGAAAACGACAAGATGCCTGCATATGAAATCCCAAGATTAACGGCAGCCATAGAACGATATAATCATTGGATTGAGCATATGAATCAGGTTGCAGGAGAGCGAGAAGAAATTGTTTCTCAATTAGTCAGCCTATTCAATGACTATAAATTCTATATTGACTTCGATCTGATTTATTGCTCTGAAGATGACTTTCTTTATCGACAAAAAGGACAGCTAAAACTTGATAATACAGTCATTGAAGAGTTCCTTCCTCACCTTGTCTACAAAGCGTTTCCTGAACTTCAAGCATCGTTCAACTTTGGACCTACCAAATGCTTCTCAGCCGCATATTTCCAAAGCACATTACAACATCAAAATAACGGTGGTGGTTTATCAATAAGAACAAAAGATCAAGACTTCGCGATTACGCGTCGTCTTTATATTAAATCCTCACACACGCCGAATTTTGAATTGTTCAATTCTGTTGAGACGTACCTTGGCTATGTCGCTGCGGAATGCAAGACAAACCTCGACAAGACCATGTTTCAAGAGGCAACCGCTACTGCTCACGATGTAAAATCAGCTGCTCCAGGTGCAAAGTATTTCCTCTTGTGTGATTGGCTTGATATGACACCAGTTAGTACAGCTCCAACTGATATTGATGAAGTGTTGATTATGCGGAAAGCAAAGAGAATATCCTCAAACATTAGAAGCTCTTTTAGTACATATGCAGGCCGTATGGAAAAACAAGATTGGTACAGAGGATTTCTCATGACTAACCCCTTTAGCCTTGATGTATTTAAACGATTTGTTGGGCACATTGAGAGCCTTGTCAATAATGAAGACCCAGCAGAAGCAAATGTCCTAGAAGATGGTTTCTTTTAGGCCACATTTTGAACTCCCACCAAGTGGGTCGAAAGCAGCTTTAGGGTCGTGGATCAACTGTAGAAATTTCACTGTTGGAACACGACCCTTATTTTTTTAGCACCGAAAATGCCCAACAAACGGCGGCAGACGGTCTGCGCTTCGCTTGCCGCTGCGCCTTTCCACGTTATGGTTAACAAAATGAATATTAAAATCATTGATCCACTGACACCATGGAAACTGCCCCGCGAAGAAGGTGCTGAGACGTTTCCCTCTTATGTGAAGTCAAAACTTGAGTGGCAGAGCCTCCTTGAGAAGGCGCAGAGTGGCGACGCAGAAGCGCAATGGGAAATCGCTGACGGCTACGAACACGGATACAAAGATGAACTAGGGAATGTAGTGGTCGAGGAGTCTTTGAAAAAAGCAGCCGAATGGTTCCGCAAAGCTGCAGATGCTGGTCACGCCTCGGCACAAAACAACCTTGGAGTTATGCTCAGCCAGGGTGATGGTGTTGTGAAAAATCCGAAGCTCGCTATTGAGTGGCTAAAACGAGCATATAAGGGCGGCGAATCATGTGCTGCCAACAATGTCGCCATTACATACCGGGAGAATGGCAACTTCAGGAGAGCAATTCACTGGTTTAAGAAATCCGCTGACTCAGGTGATGACGAGTCACTTCTTCAACTCGGAATCCATTACTACTGGGGAAAAGGCGTAAGGAAAAATCATCAGAAAGCTTTTGATCTCTACCAGAAGGTAGTTAAAAGCAAAGGCATCTGTGAGGCGACCAGAGACGACGCCAACTTTTATCTCGCTCTCGCATACATTGAAGGAAAAGGAATCGCAAAATCAGTTGCTACTGCAAAACGACTTCTGAGGCAGGCGAACAGGGACAGCGATCATCCTGCAGCCCGTAAGCTTTTGCAAGAAATGAAAAGCAAGCCATAACCACGTCCTTGCACCTGCCCTAAAACCCGGCAGGTGAAGGCCGACCCCGTTAGGCCCTAAAACAAAGGAGAATTAAATGGATTTCAGAGCTTTATCCACGCTTGCGTTAAGAATTTCTGGTGTGTTTATTTTAGTTAACACTATCTCGGCTGTTCCTAGAGATTTTATAGGTTTTATTACCACCAATGCAGGCGCCAACAACGTTCTGGAATATTCGCTAAACCAAATATTACTCATACATTTGTTTTCTGTCATAATTCCAAGTATTATCGGCCTTTTTTTGGTGTTTCTGCCATCAAAAATCACCAATGCTTTAATATCAGAGACAGAGCCTCAACTGTCACAAAAAGCAGATTTTGAGCTATTTCAGCAAGCTCTTTTGTCCGCACTAGGAGTATATTTTATTGCCAGTGCCTGTTTTGATGCGGCTGGTATTTTTGCTCGAGTGCGCATTTTTGCAGCTTTTGTAGCTAAAGACGAGTTCATGCGAAATGCTATGACCCAGCCAATTGCCCCACAGGATTTTGGGGGTATCGCCTATACACTGGTACAGTTTATTGCAGGCATCTTGCTTGTTATTGGTAATAAAGGGTTGTCCCGTAAACTTTCGAAACTACGTGATATTCGCAATCAAGAGGCCTGACGCCTCAACCAACTCGGACTGGCTTACTGTGCGCTGAATTTCACCAGTTTCTCAGTCGGGAGTATGTTGCAGTTCAGGCAACATCGCTCCGGCATCGCCAGCCGGTTATCTCGTAAACGTTGATCGATAATAAAGGGAATCAAGACAAATGACAGATAGTAAAGAGCATATAGACGCTATGGATTCAGCTTCAGGACAATCTTCTACAAGCACGTTACAGCCATGGAGTCCAAACGTAATTGCCTTAATTACCATTTTTCTTTCATTGATTCCTGGGGGCATTCTGCACGCTCTAAATTATGCTCGCTTGGGATACCCACAAAAAAAGAAAATGGCACTTATTTCCAATGCGACAATTGCAATTTTCATATTATTTTTGAGCGTTAGCACAGAGCTGCCGCATTTGTTTTTCTTAGTAATAAATTTGGCATATGCTGGCTATTTCTATAAATCTCAAGACAGTTTATTTGACAGATATATAAAAAAAGGTGGCATAAAAGGTTCTATAGTTGGGCCTGTTATATCATCAATACTAATAACTGCTCTTATTTTTGGTTTTTCTTTTGGTTATAGCTATTTAAAAGCAATTGAATATGACAAAGCAGTATCTATGATGAATGATGGCAAGTACATAGACGCTGAAAAAATGATTAAATTGTATAAGAAATATGATCCAAAAGAAGAATCAACATACTATAATTTGTCATTAATTTATCAGGCGACAAATAGGCGTGACTTAGCAATTTCAGAGCTGAAAGACCTGCTTAAACTAAATCCCCAAAATTTGGAAGCGCAGTCGCTTATGACTGAATTAACAGGCAAAGAATCAACAAGCAGAATTACTGAGAACGGTAATATTAATAAGAAACAATAGCCAGCCATGCACTCAGACCATGACCGGCCTAAAACTGCCGGTGTTCTCCCACACCGTTGAACCATGAAGGAGAACGGAATGAAACAGATTGTTTTTGTTTTGATTGGAATCGTCATCGTCATAGCGGCTGTCGTCATTATTAAGTACAAAAGCCTGAAAACGAGCGAGGCACATGCAGAGCACAGAAAAGGACAAGCACCACCAAATGTCATTAATGAGCTTAGAGAAAAGCTCTTCACTATGCCACCAACTGAGCTTGGGCTATCACCATCAAATAAGCTTCCTAATGTCTGGGGAGTGGTCATGGAAATTGGCTTTCCTGACTCGACTGCAACGCTGTTTTCATTGGCAGAAGGTACGACAAGCCTATATTTCAGCTCTGGTGGAGGCATTATAGGAGGCGGAGGACATGAGGCCGTTCGAAAAACAGCATCAGAATTTCTTGCTGCAGGTGAAATGAGCAGATCATTAGCAAAACCAGCACCAGAACACCCATTACCAAAAAGTGGAATGATCAGGTTCTACATACTAACTTATACCGGCGTAGTTACAGTAGAAGCAGAGGAAGCCAACATTTCGAAGCAGGGGCATCCATTATACAATTTGTTTTTGGCGGGTAATGGCGTGATGACCGAGTTGAGGCTTATTGAACAGCGAAAATAGCAAGTCCAATTTGGACGGTGGAGCAGGTCGCGGGATAAGGCCCCGCGCCGCTTACCGCCAGCCCCGGTGTGTGATAAAAAGGCAATGAAATGAAACTACTATTTGTGTGCAGCCAAAATCAACTTAGGAGCCCGACAGCAGAGGCTGTGTTTTCGGCTTATTCTGGCATTGAAGCGATATCAGCAGGTACAAATAATGACGCTCCCACCCCCGTATCAGCCGACCTTATCCAATGGGCTGATGTCATCTTATGCATGGAGAAAGTTCATCGCAACAAACTGACAAGTAAATTCAAAGCTGAGTTCAAAACAAAGCGGTTGGTGGTCTTGGATATTCCAGATAATTACGATTATATGGACCCTGAGCTTGTTCAGATATTAAAGGCTAAAGTGCCTAGGTATGTAAGGATTTAATGCACTAACAACCACCTCAATCCCAACAACTCGGTTGAGCTGATCTAAATGAAAACGAGGCTTGGCGCGAGGTGCCAACGACACAAAGTAGCGGAGCAGTGAGGGAAATACGGACAAGGGCATGAAAAGCAGAGATGTTTAACGACAACTAACCAGATGATTATGCTGCTTCTTTACGGTGAATATAGTCTCCCGCTGCTTGGGCCAGCAGACCGGAACGAGTCATGTGGTAGCGTACTGCGTAGCGATCAATTTCCTGCAGAAGATTTTCTGACAAAGTAATATTAACCCGTTTTGCTTTAACTCTGAGCTTGGCAAGGTCAATGTCTACCAAGAGCCATACCCCGCCTTGATACTCAGGGTTGGTGGTCAATTGTTCCAATGGTGTTGGTGCCGGTACTGGTATATCTTCGCCTTCAAAATACACTTCTGCGGCTTCCTGGATCATGCGGGGTAAATCTTCCCACTGATCGGCAGCAGAGAAACAACCGGGAAAATCGGGGATAGTTACGCCGTGGGCGTGTTGATCGTCTCCAACGTGAATATATGCGGGGTATAACATGTTTATCTCCATTCCCAACCGGCCTGACGGTAAATGTTCCGCAAGGTTCCGATTGGCATCTCTTTACGTGGATGAGGCACCACCACATGACCAGCTTTTGACGGGTGTTTGTACTTCTGGTGGTCGCCCTTGCCGCCGACACAGCACCACCCCTCGTTTTCAAGTCGTTTAATGATCTCTTTACTGGTCATGGATTATTTTATACACACCAATACACACTTGGTCAAAGTAAAAAACAAGATACGGTAGAGGTCTCAACCAGAAAGAAGTAGCGGCCAAAACCCGCCGGTGTTTTCTCAAACCGCCAGATCAGCCCGCTGGCACTTTGCACAAAAAGCCTTTCTCCGACATCACTTCTCATGTTAACAAACCATATCCTTTTGATGACGAGGCGCCTATGTCAAACGTACGTTCTCACAGCCATGTAACCAACCTCTCCGGCAACGAGATCTACTGCCTGAAGAAGCTTTCTTTAAGCCCCGGCAACATCTGCATCGGCAACAGTGTTTTTGCCCTGGGGATTCTTGGCAGTCTGACTGCAGGGTTGAATATTCTGTTTGGCGGCGAGATACCGGATGTAACCAGCCTGATCCACGATGGCCGTCTGAACGCCATCAACCGGATGCTGGAAGAGGCAGAAGCAAGCGGCGGCACCGGCGTTACCGGCGTCACCACCGAACTGATCAGCCACGGCAGCAACATTGAATTTCTATCCATCGGCTCTGTTGTCCATAGAGCAGATGCAACAAACGAAACCCTCGCTTTTTCCACCTCTGCAGACGCACAGGAGCTGTACTGTCAGGTTGATTGCGGCTTTAAACCGATTCAGTATGTTATCGGCAACGTGGCCTACTCCATCGGCCTTGGCGGGAATGTCTTCGGTTTTCTGAGAAGCCTGGGCAGGGGCGAGGTCAAGGAATATTCCGAGATTTTTGACCGGACACGGCATCTTGCCCTTGAACGGATTACCCGAGAGGCGCGGCAGTGCAAGGCCAATGCGGTGATCGGCATAAACACCACCATTACCCCGCTAATGGGTGCCCAGGAAATGCTGATGCTTGGCACCGCGTCTTCACACCCGGCTTTAAGCGAGTATGCTACACAACCGATCACTTCCGACATGACCAACGAAGAGCTGTGGAATATGATCAACATCGGCTACATGCCGATTCGGCTGGTGATGGGTGTTTCGGTCTATTCGCTGGGGATTGTCGGCGGCATTAAATCAATCTTCAAGTCAATGGTGCGCGGTGAGGTTGATGTGCTGACCTCTCTTTTGTACGAAGCGCGGGAAAAGGCACTGGACCGGATTCAGGCCGATGCCAGGCGTTACGGCGCTGACGAGGTGGTTGGGGTCAAGATTCATGTTTATGAGCTTGGCGGAGGGTTGATAGAGTTTCTGGCCATTGGTACGGCGGTTAAAAAGATGGATGGCATAACCACCCGGACACCGGTCTTGATCCCCCAGGCGATTATCAGGGACCGGGATACGTTCTTCGATAAAAAACCGCAGTCCGGTCAGGCCGTGTCACTGACAGAAAGTGGTAAAGCCTCTGCCGCTGCCACCCAGGGCGGGCCGATAGCCATAGCCATCGGCATTATCATGTTTATCTTCTATGTTTTCATGTTTGTGCTGAAACATCGTTAAGCATACAAGCAAAAAGTCAAAAGGAGCGTTTTTGATGACTATTGGAACACCATTGAAGGCTGGAGCCACCAAATTACTGTTGTTGGGATCAGGTGAACTGGGCAAGGAAGTTGCCATTGAGGCGCAACGACTGGGTGTAGAGGTGATTGCGGTTGATCGCTATGCTGATGCACCCGCCATGCAGGTGGCCCACCGCAGCCACGTGATCAGCATGCTGGATCGGGATGCCCTGCGCCGGGTGATAGAGGCAGAGCAGCCTGACCTGATTGTGCCGGAGATTGAGGCGATTGATACGGTCTTTCTGCTGGAGCTGGAACAGGCAGGGCAACGGGTGATCCCCACGGCCCGGGCCGCCAACCTGACTATGAACCGTGAAGGGATCCGTCGGCTGGCAGCAGAGGAGCTGGGCCTGCCAACCGCACCCTATGCCTTTGCCTCCAGCGCTGCAGAACTGCGCGCTGCTGCCGACAGCATCGGGTTTCCCTGCGTGGTCAAGCCGATCATGAGTTCATCCGGCAAGGGGCAGAGCGTGGTAAAGACAGCGGCTGAGGTAGATACTGCCTGGCAGTACGCCATGGATGGCGCCCGTGGCGCTTCGGACACGGTCATCATTGAAGGTTTTATTGACTTTGACTACGAGATTACCCTGTTGACCGTGCGCCACGTTGGCGGCACCTCCTTCTGCCCACCCATCGGCCATGTGCAGATCAAGGGTGATTACCATGAATCATGGCAGCCAATGGCCATGTCACCAGCAGCCCTGGCTGAGGCGCAGCGTCAGGCGGAAATGGTTACCTCTGCCCTGGGCGGCTATGGCATTTTCGGGGTAGAGCTGTTTATCAAAGGGGATACGGTGCTGTTCAGCGAGGTATCGCCCCGCCCCCACGACACCGGCATGGTGACCATGATCTCCCAGAACCTGAGCCAGTTTGAGCTGCATGTGCGGGCGATCCTGGGGCTGCCGGTGCCTGAGATCCTGAACCTGGCCCCTTCTGCCAGCCATGTGATTCTGGCCAGTGACAGCCAGGATAATGTCAGGTTTGAAGGTGTTAGCGATGCCCTGACCATCCCCACTGCCAAGCTGCGCCTGTTTGGTAAACCGGACACGCGGCCCGGCCGCCGGATGGGGGTTGCCCTGACCCAGGGGGCAAGCACCGATGAGGCAAGAAGTCGGGCCGAGGCCAGCGCCCATTGTGTACAGATCGTGCCGCAGGGATAGCCTGTTCTTGCTTTAACCTAAAAACAGCAGTTCATATCCACGAAGGACACGAAGTTTCACGAAGATTAAGCTGCTACAGCAATCAAACGATTTACCCAAAAGATGATTGCTCTTTTGTTTTAAACAATGCGTTTTCCTTCGTGTTTCTTCGTGTACTTCGTGGACAACTGTTTTCCAGGTTTAGTCTGTATCCGCAGCAAAAAATAGAAAAGGAAACCAGCAATGAGTGAATTACCCAAATGTCCGTCCTGCAGTTCTACCTACACCTACGAAGACGGCGACAACTATGTCTGCCCGGAATGTGCCCATGAATGGCCGATTGCTGCTGCAGAGGAGACGGTTACTGAGCGTGTGGTACGGGATGCCTTTGGCACCGAGCTGAAGGATGGTGATAGCGTGACCGTGATCAAGGATCTGAAGGTTAAAGGGGCGTCATCATCGGTCAAAGTTGGCACCAAAGTGAAGAACATCAGGATTGTGGATGGCGATCATGATATCGACTGCAAGATCGATGGGTTTGGTTCCATGGGGTTGAAATCGGAGTTTGTCAAAAAGGCCTGATGTACCGCTGCCAACGCAGTGCTACGCAAACGCCCCTTGCCATTCTGATCAGAGAATGGACAAGGGGCGTTCTTGTTACGGGCCTGGATGAAGGTTCGTCTAAGCTATTGATCTCCGCTTCACCTGCATACATTCCCGCATCCGCCCCCTGATAGCGGTAGTAGCCTCTTCTGACGGGGCGCTGCCCCCCAAACCTTTCAGCCAGAACCGGTCAAAGACCCGCTTTCTCTGCGTTTCCACCAGCATCTCTGCAGGAAACAGGGAATAGAGACTAAAGGTATTCAACAACGAAGATAATAGACCAAGTCGGTCTGGGCCGCTTATCTCCAGATAGAGACTGCCTTCGCAACGGGTAGAGCGTTCCAGCAGGTAATCATCAATCAGCAGCTCTACTGACGCTGCTGCCGCTGCTGCCGGTGCTTGGATCAATGATACAAAATCAATCGTATCCGGCTTGACTTCAGCAGCAAAAAAATCCAGATCAATGGTTGAACGCCACTTCCAGCCAGCACTGCGGGTAGCTTCAACCCGCATGATGTTAACCTTACGTTGTGCCATGCCGTTACTCAAACGACCTGCCCAGCCCGGTTCAAGCCGTCCATGCAGGCCAAGCTCATAACGTTGTAGTCCATGGTGATGGAGCGTCACCTGTGTTTTAGATTCCGGCGTCGTTGCCTGAATAGTATGCACAATTACCACCCCTTTCGGTGTATCGACTGCAAAGGCAGCCGCTTGTTAGATTGTAACATTTTCCTTTCATGTGCCATGCCAACTCGCCCCTCAAATTAAATGCAATAAAACAAGCCAGTTACAAAGTGTATCATCGTTACGCTATGTAGTCCTGTACGATACGCTTGCATGTTTAGCTGCAAAAACAAGCAGACGGCAATGAAGTTGCATACCAGTGGTTATCAGTCAGGAGGTTGTATCCCATGCCACTGCCAATAGACCGCGCTGAAGGAAAACGGCTGTTCAAAAAGTATCGTTCCCAGCGGGACGGGATCAGAAACTGCCCGGAAATGGCCTCGGTCTGCCTGATCTGTGAATCCATTGATATCGCAGCCAAACCGGATGCCGACGGTATGCTGTACTGCCGAAACTGCGGCTTTGCCTTTTACCGCTACAGCTGTCCAGCCTGCGGCAAGACAGTGGATGGACGAGACCCCGGAAACCCCAGTTGCAGTGTATGCGGCCTGCGAATCTGCAGTTGCGGCACCTGTGGCTGTCCACAATCAGACAAGGAGACACACCTATGAAACAGGCTCAGCATGGCAGCACGATTACGGTCAGTTACATCGGTACCCTGGACAACGGCAGGATCTTTGACAGTACCGAAGAAAACAGTCCTCTGACTTTTACCATCGGCACTGATCAGGTCTTTGCAGCACTGGAACAGGCCATCATCGGCATGACTGCGGGTGAGACAAAAAACATTGTCATACTGGCTGCAGATGCCTATGGACCACGTCTTGACGCTAACATTATCAAGGTGAAACGAGATATGTTTCCTGCAGATCGGGAGTTGCGGATTGGTGAAAAGCTGCGGATTGAGTTTAGCAGTGGCAGAGAGCGGATACTGATTGTTCTTGACCAGAATGAGCAGGAGGTAACCCTGGATGGCAATCATCCCCTGGCAGGACTGGATCTGACCTTTGCGCTGCGGCTGGATGCAGTGCATGAGTAAGCCTGATCGGTATGTTTCATTTGTGGGGATTGATGGCGACTCTAACGCACGCAAACTGATGGAGCTGCTCCGCCACCATATTGATGACCCTGCCAAAACCAATCGTTTTTGGGAACTGTTCAAGGGGAAACTGGAGAAAATCAAGCAGCCTGATGAAACCAGTGGTTTCAGTCAGGATGAACTGTACCTGATCCATGCGTACATCAATAACATCAGAGAGCTGTTCGAATCATACGATGATCAACCGGCACTTGAACTGCTGGATCAGATTGAAGCAGAAAGCTGCTGACCCTTCGGGAGCCAGCAGCTTTCTATGTGTAAGCGTGTAAGCAGTTAGTTTATTTAGTACTCTTCTTTTCTTCCGCTTTCGGCTCTTCCTGCTCAGCAGCTTTGGCTTTTGCAGCAGCAACTGCTGCAGCTTCTGCCTTTGCTGTTGCCTTTGCAGCCAGATATGCTTCAAGGATTTCTTTGTAGTCAACCGTGCCGGTTAGTTCTGGCTTGATCGAAAAGAGCGGGGCATCATAGCGGCTGAATCCACTGATATTTTCCACGCCGACCTGGTAGCGGTTATCCTTGCCCACCGCCGTGAAGCGGCTTTCAATCCGGCTGATCTGCCCTGCTGATGTCAGCCCGATATCAAGGGTGGCAGCCATGCTGAATGTTGCCAGATAGGTATCAATCTTCTGCTTGTCCGTCAGGATCATCAGCGTGCCGTACTCTTCCTTGCTCAGCACGCCATCCTGATACATCCGCTGGATCAAGGCATCTGCGATGGTAAGTAACAGTGCAACTGATTCCTCATGGTTCAGCGTTACCTTGATATGCCTGACCACACCTGCTGCCTTGTCATCACCGGTAAGCGGCTGGTCAGCAAAGCGCTCATCCTTCAGATTGGCAAAGCCTTTTATAATCCCTTGCTTTACCCCCTCGTTAACAGAATCGAAATTCTTCTGGCCGAGCATGTTTTTAAGTTTGTCAGATTTCTCGCCAGTTAGTTTCAGCAGATCATTCAGATCAACCTTGATCAGCTTGCCTTTGCTGGCCGGAGGCATGGGAAAGATGGTGTTAAAGAGCGTGGTGCCGATGTACAGGGTCTGATTGCTGTAGTCAAGCAGCAGCGGCACCTTGATTGAGACCTCAAGATTATCCTGATCATAGTGAAGGTTGTACAGCACCTCGGATTTTTTGGCCTTCATATCAATGGCGCCATCAGCAATAATAGAAAGACCTCGCGCCACATCCAGACCTTTTTCCATATACTGTTGTTTGGATGCTGCTGCCTTCAGATCCTTAACCGGTACTGTCAGGTTGGTGATTCTGCTTTTCGAACTATAGTTATAACCGCTGGAGTTCAGGGTCTTTTGCAGTGCCTGATTTACCTCTTGATGCGGTGGAAGCGTATGGGTACAACCGGCTGCCAAAAAACTGATCAAGCTGAGTACTACCAAAAGATGGGGTTTAATGGGCATTGACGGACTCCTCTGCTGGTGATTGAATGGAGAGCAATACTCGCGTGCAGCCAAGTAATGGGCCATAGTAGACCATAAATCTCTTATATTCAATAACCACCTGAAACAATTTTGTTATTTCATTGTTCAGAGGCAGGCCTGTTGGGCAGCGACACCGGGATTGGAACAACTGGAAAGATCACCCCTGAACACAAAGGCAGCACCATTTTTGGCAAGTCCAACCCAGGCATGGATCGCAGCCGGATTAAATCCGCATTTCCTGATACCACCGGATTCCAACAATGGACGGCGGATCAGGAGATGATCCTCAAGCATCAAGGCAAGCGCCTCATCAGCAGCATAGGCCTCTGGATCAAGCTCGCCTGTTTTGACCCGCGTGGCATTGGGGTTGAACCAATCCTGTACCGACAGCGTACCAAAGTAGGATGTTAACTCTTCTGCGGTCCAGTCATGGGCCAGCAGATCCTGCAGCACCACCTGATGTCCTGCTTCCTGCAACAGTGCAAGCTGCTTCTGTGACGTTAAACAGCCTATTTTTGTATAAAACGTAATTCGGGCCACACTATCCTCCTGCTAATAGCCTTCCATCATCTGGCTGCCGCAGCCCACCAGATAGTGAAAGGTTTCGTCTCGATTGGTGATGAAGCGCGGCATGGTGTTGAGAAAATCTTCAAGGCGATTCAGAACATCGCCGTCATCGGTGCCAAGCTGATCCATCACCGCCCCCATCATCGGTAGCACTTCATACAGATCATCCCGGTTAAACGGGGAAGGGTCTGGCAGGCCGGAGAATTTCGGCTCGTCACGGGTTTCCACATATTTGCGATATTTGAATTTCAGATCAAATGCCTTGACGATGAGCATATGCCACCCCTTCAAATCTGTTAGCCGCAGAGCAACTGTGCTCTCTGTGGCAATATTTTGAATCAATGACTGCCGCAGCCGCCGCTGCCACACCCGCCACCACATCCCTTTTTGACAATATCCGACGGGAGCGGCTTGCCGCAGAGCTGCAGTGATGCCTTGTCAACAAACCACTCACCATCCACCTGATTACCCTGAAGTTCGTTTTTCTTCAGCATCATCAATACCCGTGTCTCAGTTGTGGCCAGCAAAGTGGCTGCCTCGGCAATCGGTACGGTCGTTCCTGATGTACACATAATTATTCCTCCTTTATTCCGATTCCAGTTCAAGGATGATATCAAGGCGGCGAGGAATGCGGCGACGCAGGTGTACACGCAGTACATTGAGGAGCCGAAGACGAGCCAACGAAGATTGCGCCTTGAAATGGAATCGGGATCAGGCTGCCTTCAGCAGCTCTGCTCCGTTCAGATAAATATTCACCAGTTCCCGGTCTTTCAGATCACGCTTGCGGCGCAACGCCTCAAGCCGTACCACCGGCAGCAACAGACCGGCATCATCACGGGATAGTATAATTCCCAACTCACGATAGCGCTCAATCATGCCGCTGGCACCGGAATGTTTGCCCACCACAATCTGGCGCACCAGCCCCACTTCAGCCGGATCAAACCCTTCATAGTTGTGGGGATCTTTCAGTACGCCATCGGCATGCAGCCCTGATTCATGGGCAAAGACCCGTTCTCCCACCACCGCCTTCCAGGAGGGAAGCTCCCTCCGGGAGGCCTTGGCCACCATCAGGGACAGTTCGCGGAAGCGATGGGTGTCAATGCCGGTCTCAATGCCGCAGGCATGTTTCAACCCCATTACCACCTCTTCCAGGGCTGCATTACCGGCCCGCTCACCAAGTCCATTCACGGTAGTATTCACAAAACGGGCTCCGGCCCTGATTCCGGCAATGGCATTGGCCGTGGCCATGCCCAGATCATTGTGGGTGTGGACCTCAATCTCCACCTCAGGCACGGCTGCCCGCAGCCAGGCCACCTTGTCGTACATGGTAAAGGGGTCCATGATGCCAAGAGTATCGCAGAATCGGAAGCGATCCCCCCCCAGCTCACGGGTAATCTGCAGCAGCTCAACCAGAAAACCCAGATCTGCCCGGCTGGCATCTTCACCACCAACCGAGACATACAGATCATGCTGTTTGGCAAAGCCCAGTGCTACCTTTAGTTGCTCTTTGACTGCGTTACGGTCTTTTTTCAGCTTACGGCTGATCATTTGATCAGAGACTGAGAGTGAGATATCAACGGCCTGAATGCCGCAGTCAATACTGGCTTTAATTTCCGGAATCAAGGCGCGGTTCCAGGTGATCAGGCGGGCAGACAGCTCCATTTCCACCAGGGCACGGATGCTGTTCTGCTCATCCTCTCCCATGGCCGGAATACCACATTCAATCTCCTGCACACCGACCAGATCCAGCAGGCGTGCTATGGCCAGTTTTTCACGGCGGGAAAAGACCACTCCGGCAGTCTGTTCGCCATCCCGCAGGGTGGTATCGTCTATGATAATGTTATTTGTGTTGATCATGGCAAGCTCCTTTGCTTAACCCATGCTGCCCATGCTGGCCAGCCCATAAATATGCTCCGCATGGTAAGCCGGCGGTTGACCGGCATACATCAGATCCACTTCACTATTGACGGTAAAACCTCTGCTGGTTAGTAATTTTGAGGCAACCCGGTTTGATGACGGTACATCCAGCAGTACCCTTCCGGTTCCCGGCAACATCTGTTCAAGCAGTTGTTCAGCAATGCTGCTGTTTAACGCTCCAAACGGTCCTATCTGTTGACTGTTACCCAGGCGCTGCAACACCAGAAACCCTTCTTCTGCACCCACTGCAGTGCCGTTGGCTGCTGCGTAGGCCAGCAGCTCATTGCGGGAGTCACCCCAGCCCAGATAGTCAATCTCTTGCCAATCGGAAAGCATCGCTACGGTCGGTTTTAGCTGTTGTTCGCCCTCTCCCAGCCGCTCCCAGCGCCTGACCTGATCACACAACTGAAAGCCGTTACGTTCGTAGATTGGCCTGCCGTAGGTTGAGGCGGTTAGCCAGACCGTGCTGGTGCCATTGCTTTGCAAGACCTGCATGGCCTGCTTGAACAACGCAGTGCCGATACCGCGCCCCCGCACATCAGAAGCCACCAGCAGGTTTCCGATCCAGCCTGATTTGCCGTACCGCACTGCCGTGACAAACCCCACCGGCCGTCCCTCCTGATAGCAAACCAGACAACCATCCGGTGAACGTTCCAGTAAAAACGCCAGTTCACGACGGGTGCTGATCCAGCCTTCATCCTTGGCCAGGTCCAGAAAAGGATGAATATCGTTAGGAGTGAAGGGGGTGATCTGCATAGATAAACCTTTCTCACTTTCGTGCCGTTGTTAAGGAAACTGCAGATAACGTCCTATAACAGCCCGATTGCATCGGCCCGGCACTGCTTGCAATGCCTCATCTGGCTGATGATCTGCTCGTTGTTATTACGTACTTCTGCCAGATGCTCTGCAGTTGGTGCCTGGATATGTGCCAGATCTGCCTGGGGAATCAGCGGCATCACGTTCATCACAAAGGCGCCCAGCCCTTTAATCCTCTCTGCAATCAAGGGGACCTCGGCCTCGTTGATACCGGGGATCAGCACGGTGTTAACCTTGACTACCATACCCAGCTCAACAGCCCGCTGCACCCCTTCGTACTGGCTGGCCAGCAGGATCTCGGCGGCATCTTTACCGCTGTAGCGCTTACCGTGATAGTAGACATGGCGGTAGATCTGCGCAGCGGTCTCTGGATTCACTGCATTAATGGTGACGGTCAGGCTGTGCAGCCCCAGGGCATGCAGGCGGTCCAGTGATTCAGGCAGCAGCAGGCCATTGGTGCTCATGCATTTGATCAGGTCAGGAAAGGCCTCGCCCACCAGCTTAAAGGTCTCAAAGGTCTGCTGGTTGGCCAATGGATCACCAGGTCCGGCAATCCCCACCACCCGCATGGTCGGCCCCAGGATAGGGGAGGCCATTACCTCACGTACCTTGTCCAGCGCCTCGGCCGGGGTCATCAAACGGCTGGTAACGCCGGGCCGTGATTCATTGGCGCAGTCATGCTTGCGGGTGCAGTAGCCGCACTTGATATTACAGGCCGGGGCCACAGCCAGATGCATCCGGCCGGTCTTGTGGTGGTTTTGTTCAAAGCAGGGATGCCCCTGAATCTTTTTCATCTGCTCACAGGTTGTTGCCATAATGTACACTCCTTTCAAAAAGAAACGGCGCCGCAGGAGATCAGTCCTGCAGGCGCCGTTGCCTGTACTTGCCTAGCATAAGGCATAGAGCGTGCCAGTTTTAGTTTTGAAGCAATATCAGTAGGTTGTCTATTGCCGTAACCTTGCCATGATACTTTTTTAAGCAGTTTTACTGTTCTGGTGCAGACACAACGATGAAACGATCATCAAAAAATTCTTCCAGTATCGGTTTCACTTCTTGCCAACGCATACCCCCGCCTCCACAACCGGGCCGGGGAACGACCACAACGGTCCAGCCACACTGGTCTGCCAACTGCCGTAACTCCTCAGCCGAGCGCCTGATCAGGCTCAATTCAGGTAATGAAAACGGCGTCTGCTCCACCGGAAAGCTGACCAGCCCAAGCAGGATCTCATGGACATGATTACCACGCACCTGCAGCAGCCTGCCCAGTTGGTGTCTGAGTTCAGGAAAACGTTCTGCAGCCTGTTTTGCCACGCCCTTGCCCATGATGGCCCTGCCGTCGCGGGTTAGTGAACCATTGGTGGTAATAGCAATTATGGCCTGACCTTGATACGACCAGATATCAACCTGCATCTCGCGCATCGGGAACACTCCTTGCTTATATAATTCTCATGATCCTGAACATTGACCCGACAGAACTGAAAGAACATGCCCGTGCAGCCTTTATCGGTATGGCGATTGGCGATGCACTGGGGGCAACGGTTGAGTTTATGACCACCCCTGAGATTGAAGCCAAATACGGCACCTTTAAAGAGATTGTCGGGGGTGGCTGGCTGCGTCTTAAGCCAGGCCAGGTCACTGATGATACCGAAATGGCTCTTTGCATTGCCCGTGCCGTTTCTAAAAATCAGGGATGGTCACGGGAGGCAATTGCCCAGCAGTTTGCTGCCTGGTTGAAATCAAGGCCGGTGGATTGTGGCGATACCTGCCGCAAAGGAATCCGGGCCTTTATGCTGCATGGCACCCTTGAGGCGCCGTATAATCAGTGGGATGGTGGCAATGGCGCTGCCATGCGGATGTTACCGGCTGCTCTGCTGTCGCTTCCTGATACTGAACTGATGAAAAAATATGCGTTGGAGCAGGCCAGGCTGACCCATCATCAGGCACTGTCCGATGCGGCCTGCATCTGCCTGGGTACGCTGCTCCATCAAATTCTGCAGGGGGCATCGAAAAGCAGTCTGCGACGGGAGGTAGACGGCTTTGTAACCCGTTTCCCCTCGTTTTGCTTTGAACCGTACCGGGGCCTTGCCACCGGGTATGTCGTGGATACCATGCAGACCGTATTTCACTGGTTTTTCAGAGGAAAGAATTTTGAAGATTGTCTGGTGGGAACGGTGAATCAGGGTGCTGATGCAGACACCACCGGTGCTATCTGCGGTATGTTGGCCGGTGCCTATTACGGCATGGAGTCAATCCCCAGGCGCTGGCTGAAAAAGATGGACCCCAAGCTGCTGCGTGAGCTGGAAGAACATACTGACCGGTTAATTATGGCAAGCCCGGCAGGACGCTTTTTCTAATTTCAATGCCAACTCAAGGCGCTCTCTGCGTTGGCTCGTCTTCGACTCCTTTGGCGTACTGATGTACGCCTTCGTCGCCTCAATCCTCGCCGTCTTGATATCATCCTTGATTTGGCATTGAAATAAGCAACTCTTCGGCCAGCTTTGCCATGCTGATCCTGCGGGTCATGGACTGGCTCCGCATCAATTTAAACGCAGCATCCTCACTGATCTGTTCCCGCTCCATCAGCAGACCTTTTGCCTTTTCAATCACTTTTCGATCTGCCAGATGCTGTTCAGACTCCCGCAGTTTTGTGCGTAGAAGATCTTCATGCTCCAATCTGATGCGGGCCTCAATCAGGGCATGAGCCAGCTCTGGCTCTGTGGGGAAACTGGCTAGAAAAGCAGCAACACCTGCAGTAACTGCCGCTTTTACCAGCTCTGGTGTCCAGATTTTTGCTGCCAGTACCACCGGCACCCAAACCTTGCCACGCAGTGATGCCACCAGTGCAAGCCCATCACACAGAGCGGGATCATGGCTGCTGATCAGCAGGTCCGGTGGCTGCTCCAATGCGGATTGAAGCGCTGCTGCAGGGCTGACAGACACAGCTGTGCGATAGCCGCCAATGGCACCAAGCAGTCGCGTCAGGTGATCCCTAAAAACCGGATCAGGGGAGCAGATCAGCACCGTTGCAGGCCTGCTCCTATCTGTCAAAGGTGTCTTCATACTGAATCTAAAAGCAGGAGCTGTGCCAGATTTGCGAGATAGGTCTATTTTGGCTACAGATACAAAAAAGGGACAGGCTGATTACCTGTCCCTTGCTGGCTGCTTTATCTTTTGTGAGGTCTAAAAACGAATTAACAGACCACCCCAGGAAAGACCGCCACCAAAGCCCATTACCAGTACCAGCTGGCCCGGCTTGATGGTGCCATCCTGCCTGAATTCATTCAGAGCCAAGCCAACTGAGGCAGCTGAGGTGTTGCCATATTTCTGCAGGTTAACCAGAAATTTTTCTTTGGGAATGTCATGTTTCTTGGCAACGGCATCAATAATCCGCAGGTTGGCCTGGTGAGGGATCAGCCAGTCAAGATCAGCAGGCTGGATACCGGCCTTGCTGCAGACCGTCTGAATCAGTTCAGGAATGGCGCTGACCGCGAAAACATACACCGGTTTGCCTGCCATGTAGAAGGTGTTCTCTTTAGCTGCAATGGTCGCAGCAGTAACCGGCTTGCGCGAACCGGAAGACGGCACCTGAATCAGTGGCCAGCCATTGCCGTCGGTGCGGATAAATGAGGTAAGAATCCCTTTTTCTGTGGTTTCTTCACCTCGGATGATTACGGCGGCAGCACCATCACCAAACAATGGGGCTGTGGTCTTGTCATCAAAATTGAGGATTTTTGAATAGGTATCTGCTCCGATTACCAGAGCGGTGCGGGCCTTGCCAGCCCGAATAAAGCTATCCGCCGTATCAAGGGCAAACACAAAGCTGCCGCAGACCGAGTTGATGTCAAAGGCAAAGGCGTTTTTTGCGCCGATCTCTTTTTGTACCATGCAGGCGGTTGCCGGCAGGATCATGTCTGGCGTGGAAGTGCCGACCACGATGCAGTCTATCTCATCAGGGTTGATACCGGCATCAATTAAAGCAGCCTGGGCTGCCCGGGTTGCCAGATCAGAGGTTGATTCATCAGGACCGGCAAAACGCCGTTCACGGATACCGGTACGGGAGGAGATCCACTCATCGGCATCATCAACCAGGTAGGAGAAAAAATCATTGCCAACCACCCGCTCTGGCAGGCCGGCGCCACTACCGATTATACAGGATTGCATCATTATAATGTCCGTCGCCTCAGAGGGCGAACGTCCCTTCGTAAAAGTTGGACCACTATCGCACAGACAAACGCTGTTTGTCAATTGTGGGGCACATCGTCTCCACCTTTAAAGGCGCTGAAAAGATCCACCAGACTAAAGCCCCATAAACCAAAAAGCGCAGCCAGGAGTAGCTTGGCCCAGAAACTATATGGCTGGAGTTGTTGCAAGATCAGGGCCGGAGTCAGAGGGGTGCCGGTCAGGTGAGCGCCAATCACCGGGCTGGCGATCTTCATCACAAAAAACAGAGAGGCCAGCAGTAACAGGTTGATGGCCATGATCAGGGCAATCCCCTTGTTACGCCGCCCCAGATACAGTTGGCCCATACCGGGCAGGATCAGACCTGAAAGCAGCAGTGCGATAATCGGGCGTTTCATGGGTTATTCCTTTTCTGCCAGCAGGGCGATCATTTCATCATGGATCAGGCCGTTACTGGCCAGAATGCGGTGATTGGTCACGTCATAGGCACTGCCGTCAAAGGCGGTCACCAGACCACCTGCCTCACGGACCAGCAGGGTGCCGGCCGCAACATCCCACGGCTTCAGCTTGACCTCCCAGAAACCATCCAGCCGTCCGGCTGCCAGATAGGCCAGATCAAGGGCTGCAGCACCGGCCCGTCTGATGCCACGGGCTGCCTTTTGAAAGCGGATAAAGTGCTCAAAGTTATTCTCAGGGTCAGTGGCACAATCATAGGGAAAACCGGTGCCAAGCAGTGAACCTTCCAACGGCTGGCGATTTGATACCGACAGTCTGCGGCCATTGCGGAAGGCCCCGCCACCGGTGGTTGCGCTGAACAGCTCATCGGTCATCGGGTTGTAGATCACTCCGGCAACCAGTTCTCCACCCACTGACAGGGCGATGGAGACACAAAACCAGGGGAAACCGTGGGCATAGTTGGTGGTGCCGTCAAGGGGATCAATAATCCAGACATGCTGACCATCGCCAGTCGGATAATCTCCCTCTTCAGCCAGAATACCATGTTCAGGAAAGCGGACATGGATCATCTCAACAATCAACGCCTCTGAGGCCAGATCAAGCTCGGTTACCAGATTTTTAGCCCCCTTCAGATCAATTGAAAAGGCGGCATCAAAGCGTGATCGCTGCAACTGACCGGCAGCCAGGGCTGCCTCAATGGCACAATCAAGAAAACGGGATGCAGGCATAAGCGTTGGGTATCCTTAGGGTTGAAATAGTGTGACAGCATTAACAGAATTGCACCCCCCTGACAAGGGTGTCAGCTGCCCTCGCAACAAGAGAGCTTTTGACTTTCCAAAACGATTGCTTCATAGTGCAAGACCATGAAGTTTGGGAGGTTACTGACACCATGATCCTTTTCGGCAATATCCTGTACGCGCTGGCCAAGATTGTTGAACTGGCCGATGGCCTGCTCACGGTCTACAAATATATCCTGATCGCAGCAGCTCTGGTTACCTGGGTTAATCCTGATCCGTACAATCCGATTGTCAGCTTCCTCTATCGGGTAACGGAGCCGCTTTTGTCTCGCATCCGCCGCAGGATGCCTGCCATGGGACCGGTGGATCTCTCGCCGTTGGTGGCTTTTGCCTTGATTTATGTGGTGCAGATTGTTGTGCTAAATACCCTGTACCAGTACCTGCTTAACTACAGCATGATCCTGAAATTGAGGTAATCCCAGATGACCATTACACCCCTTGACATACGGCAGCAGCAGTTTAAAGGCAAGATGCTGGGCGGTCTGGATTCTGATGATGTGGATAGCTTTCTGCAGGCAGTGGCGGTTGAGATGGAAGGGCTGCTGCGTGAAAATACTGAGCTGAAAGAGCAGGCCAACCGCCAAAATCGCGAGTTAAGTGATCATGCGCAGCGTGAAAAGGACCTGCGTGAGACCATGCTGGCAGCCCAGCGGATTACTGATGAGATGAAGGCCAATGCCCAGAAAGAGGCCGAGCTGATTGTCTCTGAAGCCCAGCTACAGGCCAGACGATTGGTTGATGAGGCAGAACGTAAGGTGGCTGATCTGCAGGGGCGTATTCAAGATGTTCGCCGCCAGAAGTTGCAGTTTGAAATGGAGTTTAAGGCGTTGTTGGATAATCATGCACGGATGATCGGTTGCGGTGAACAGTAGCCAGCCTCTTCCCTGGCAGCAGGACGGAGAGACCCTGTTGCTACGGGTCTTTGTCCAGCCCAGGGCCTCCCGTAATCAGTTCTGTGGCATTCATGAAGGTGAGTTAAAGCTGCGCCTGACCTCTCCACCGGTTGACGGAGCAGCCAATGAATGTTGCCGTGAATTTCTGGCAAAGCAGCTCAAGGTGCCCAAGTCTGCCATCACCCTCATTTCAGGCGACTCATCACGGCATAAACGCCTTAGAATTTCAGGAGCAACCACCCAACAGATTGAGCAGCTGATCCCTCCCGACTGACTTCAGTTCCTGCCCCCTGGAAGGGCAGGTTATTTATGGCGTGAAAGGATATTCCAATGGCACAGGCACAACAGGGCGATACCGTCCGGGTACACTACACCGGCACCCTGCAGGACGGTTCTATTTTTGATTCTTCCGAGGCAGCAGAGCAGGACAGCTGCGGCTGCGATTGCAGCAGCTCCGGCGGCTGCGGCACCGGCAGTGACTGCGGTTGCGAGCCGCTTGAATTCACCATCGGCGGCGGCAACGTGATCCCCGGCTTTGAAAAAGCGGTACTGGGTCTGGCCGTGGGTGAGAGCGTCAAAGTAACCATTCCGGCTGATGAGGCCTACGGCCCCCGCCATGAGCAGATGGTTGCAGTGGTTGAGCGATCTGAACTTAACGGGGAAATTGAACCGATTGAAGGACAGCAGCTTGAGGTGGTTTTGCAGGATGACACAACTATGCCGGTACTGATCACTGAAGTGACCGAGACCACCGTGACCCTGGATGCCAACCATCCGCTGGCCGGGCAGGATCTGACCTTTGAAATCAAGCTGGTGGAAATAGTCTAAACGTTTTTAGCTGCATCTAAAAAGGCTGCCCGGTAATCCGGGCAGCCTTTTTTGTTATAACCTGTGGTCAGCTGGTTACTTGCCAGCCGTAGCCACCGTTGATCCTACCGATTCCACCCCGAACTCTTTACCATCCTTGGGTGGATTAATAATAATAATGGTGAATGGAATGGTCTTGCCTGACTGCACTTCCAGATTGGTGAGGGAATCGCCAAACTGGTTATTCATGGCCTTCTCAATATTCTCAGCAGTCATTTCAGTGAGTTGCTCTTTGGTCAGCTGGTTGCCGGCATAGGCGGTCTTGGTGGCAACAGCCTGATTGGTAGCACCAAAGACCATCCCTTTTACCTGCAGGGCCGCGCGGGGCTTAGGATAACTGTTCAGGGCATCACCGGTAATAACCAGCAGTTCACCGGCAGCGGCCTTGGGAATAAAATAGGCTTTGACATTCTGAACCGTAATCTTGCCATCTTCAGCCGGTACACCAGGTTTACCAAACAGGGAGACCGTTTTTGAATCATTGCTGATAAAGGAGTAGGCCATATATCCCAGCACACCAAGTACCAGTACCGTAATGACCCCGATCAGGATTGAAAGGGTTGAGCTTTGACGACGACGGGAGGTAATCGACAATGGCGGCATCTCTTCGGATCCACCAGCAGCTTCAAAGCTGATATCCGGCTTTACCACTTCCTGCTGCCGGGCGATTGTTTCTTCTACCGGCGAAAACAGGGTGCTGCCTGCAGGCGCTGTGGCCGTAGCATCCACGGCAACAGCAGCAGTATCTCCGCTGAAGTCCATCTCTCCCAGGCTAAAGGCTTCAACCGGTGCGGCTGGTGTCTTGGTCGAGGTCTGACCGTCTCCAAAGTCAACCCCTGAAAAGTCAAAGCCGTCCCCGCTGGTTGCGGTTTGCTGTGGTGCTACTTCGTCAAAACTGAAGCTGGATTCAGCTGCTGAAGATTTTGTCGTTGGGACTGCAGTAAAGTTGCTGAAGTCCGTGGTATCAATACCGGTTGGTACTGCCACAGCCGCCGCGGGTGCATCACCAAAGTCAAAGCCGCCCAGGTCAATCTCTCCACTGTCAGCCACGGCAGCAGTGCCCTGATCCCCAAAGTCAAATGCAGCTTTTTGGGTAGTTACATCAGTCTCTGGTGCAAAGGCATCACCAAAGTCAAATGTAGCAGTGTCTACGGCAGAGGTGTCTGCAGCAGCCGGTGAGGCACCAAAATCAAAGCCAAATTCAACAGGCTGTTCTGTGGCCTGTTTTGGTGGCATAATTATGGTCTTTTCTTCACTGAAATCCAGTGTTGCCGGTGCAGCAGGTTCAGCAGGTGCTTCAGCCGTAAAGGAGACATCGCCAAAATCAAAACCACCCGCAGCTGATGTATCGGCCTGCCCAAAGCTGAAGGCGGTGTCAGTTGCAGCAGGTGCCTCTACCGGGGCAGCACCAAAATCAAAGGCAACCTCAGGTTCCGGGGCAAAGGCAGGGACTTCAGGTTCAGGCGCTGGCGCAAAACTCATGCGGACCGTTTCATCCGCAGCAACGACAGGAGGTGCCGCCGTGATTGCAGCCAGATCAGGCATGGTCTCAACCGGCGGCGTACTGGCCTGTCCAATTTCCTTGCGCACCGTAAAAATATGGCGACACTTGGCACAGCGGACCTTGACTCCTCGATCCGAAACCCTCTCATCGTCAAGCTTGAATTTGGTCCGGCATTGTTCGCATTGAATGATCATCGCCAGCTCCCTGTCGGAAGAAAATATCGTTATTGCCATTAACGGCTGAAAAATCAACGTATTGTGTAGCAGAATGGCCCGCTGGTGTCAATTTACTTATACTTGTGAACAGTGCTGTGCAACCGGGCAGGCCTGGCAGCAGGCAGCCCTTGTACCGCTACATCCTTCAGAAATACCTAAATGACAGATTGAAAAATCGTATTTGACCGGATCTGCAGGATCAAACGGTCTGAGCGCTGCTGTAATCTCACAGGCCATGCGCCAATCCGGGGTGCGGCGACTGGTGAGCCCCAGCATCTGGCTGATCCGTTCAATATGGCGATCCACCGGGATAATCAGCTGAGCTGGATCTGCCTGCTGCCAAAGTCCCAGGTCTATCCCGTCAGCCGGGCGCACCACCCAACGCAGAAACATACAGAGCCGCTTGCAGGCACTACCACCCGCTGGCGCCGGAAACAAGAAGCTAAAGCTACTCTTCCGGGGCAGACCTGACCTGCCAAAAACTGGTCGATAATCCAGGTCCAGCACGGCAGCACAAAAGCCGTTCAAACCTTGCTCCACAGTTACGGCATCTGCTGCATGAAACTGGCTGAAGAAGCCTTCAATGCTACCCTGCTGCTGCCGCATCAGCCGGATGGTCCAGAACAGCGCTGTCAGGTCATCTTCGTTGTTAAAACGATGTTTAAAACCGCTGTAGAGCTGCCCCTGCTTTTTCGGGTCAAAACTATCGATAAACCCCGTTGGAGAATCGCCCATGATGCTGAAGATGCGCGTGAGACTACCTTTGATCACCTTGACCGAACCATAGGCAAACACCGCTGAAATCAGGGCTGCGACCTCCTGATCAGCCGGATTGCGATAGCGATGACAGAAGGAAAGCGGATCATTGGCCAGATGCTGTTGGGAGCGGTTGGCATAGAGCTGGTCCAGCGTATTCTTAAATGAACAGGGCTGAGACAACTATACCTCTGCCTCTCGCAGGAACTGGGCTGCGTCCTCCGGCGAGGTCGGGTTGATAAAGAAGCCGGTGCCCCACTCAAAACCGGCAATGGAGGTCAGGCGCGGCACCAGCTCAATATGCCAGTGGTAGTCATACTCAAGCGAGGTCCACATGGCCGGTTTGCCGGGGCGTTTATGCATCGGCGGGCAGGTATGCAGGATGAAGTTGTAGGGGGCATCCTTCAACACCAGCTTGACCCGCATCAGCATATCCTTGAGGGCCACGGCCAGCTCTGCCAGTTGCGCATCATGCATCAGGGCAAAGTCATGGCTGTGGCGCTTGGGGTACAGTCGCAGTTCAAAGGGGAAGCTGGCAGCGTAGGGGGCCAGGGTCACAAAGTTGGAGAACTCCCGCACGACACGGGTGCCCTGCTCAAGCTCAAAGGCGATCAGGTCACAGAACAGGCAACGTTCCTTGTTGGCATAATGGGTGCGGCAGACCTTCAGTTCTGTGGTGGCCACCGGCGGTAGCATCGGTACTGCAATCAACTGACTGTGGGAGTGGGCCAGTGAGGCCCCGGCCCGTGCGCCATGGTTCTTGAACAGGATCATGTAACGAAAACGGAAATCCCGGCGCAGGTCCAGCAGACGAGTTCGCCAGGTGATCAATACATCGGTCAACTCTGCCGGAGTCAGGTCTGCCATGGACTTTTTATGGTCCGGTGTCTCAATGATCACTTCATGGGCGCCGATACCGTTCATCACGTCATAGGGGCCATGACCCCGATTTTCCAGCTCACCTTCAATCCGCAGGGCTGGATATTTGTTGGGAATTACCCGCACCTTCCAGTTGGGGGTGTTGGGCATGCCGCTGGGACGGATGGCAAAAATCTCCGGCGGGGTCTTGTCTTCATTGCCATAACAGAAGGGGCAGGAGGTGATCGGCAACGGCTCCGGCTCTGCCTGGAAGTCACGGGGACGACGGCCCCGTTCAGTGGCAATAATTACCCAGTGTAGTTTTAATGGGTCCCAACGTAATTCAGACATAGACATACCCTTCTTTGTATAGAAACGAGGATTTTTTCGTTATGGGCTCGTCAATCAAGGAGTGGCGCGGAGGCGTACCATAGAGTACGCCGCACAAGGTACTCCGAAGATTGGCGGGGCCAGGGCGGAAAAAGACCGTTTCAAATCAGCCAGTCATTCGCCTCTAGGTCAGGCCCTTCATAATTCAGCATCAACGGCGCATCAGATGGCCAGCGCCCGATCTCTTCACTATTGCGGGTTAAAGTGACGCTGACAAAGAGCTTGGATTTTGGCAGCAGGTGCAGCCCTTCCAGTGGCAGTGCCACCTCACAGGTGCGATCAATGGCCCAACGGCAGCAGCTGTTGGTTGGGGTCCAGCTTCCCAGCTCTCTGACCAGCAACAGTCCTTCTTCAATACTGCGCTGCATCGGCAGACGATATTCACGGTCTGCAATCAGCTGCAAGGCCAGGATATCATTTTCCTTGAGTAGCCGGGAAAGCTCCTGAATGCCGTCAATCCTGAAGAAGAGCGAATCGCGGTTATAACCCCAGTAGAACCCCTGCAGCAGGCGGTCTGACGAGTGCATGGCAGAGCCCTGACGGGTCAGGTCAAACAGGCCGGCTGCCAGCCATTCAAAATAGTCGCCCACCCGGCCATTGATATCCGGCTCGATAAATCCGGCCGGTTCACGCACCAGACCTGCCGGACTCTTCTTCTTGATCGGCTCCAGCAGTTCCCGGGGCGGACTGATCCCCAGCATGGTGTAGATGTTGGTGAGATGCTGACGGAACAGCCGATCAAACCGATCACTGTGGGGCGAGAAGTGATCATCACCAAACCACCAGAACCAGTCGCTTCCTTCAGCAGCATAGAGTGAGGTACAGATCAGGCGGGTGACTGCGTCACCGTCCATGCCGCCATCAGCCAGCTGGCGGGCTGCCTCGGGATGATGCTCAACAATTGCCCGTCTGGCACCTGCCACCAGATCCCAGGCCAGGTTTTCTTCAGGATGGCCGATCCAGATGCCATAATTGGCATTGATCCATGAACCGGGATGAATCCGGTGCAGACGGCCATCAAAACTGGATTTTTCCAGTACACTGCTGCAGGTGGTAAGATTCAGGTCCGGGGCCTCGGCAACGGCGGCATAGATACCGGAAAGAAAGTCATAGGCATTGTCAGGATAAAATTCCCAGGCGTTTTCTCCGTCCAGAATGACCGGAATCACCTTGCCTTCACTGCCCACCTGACGGCTGATCTGACGCAGGCGGCCGGTAAAATCAGCCACAGCCCGTCGGGCATCCCACTGGCTGTAGGTAAAGCCGATCAGGTCTGAAAGCTGGTGATCACGGAAGAAAATGCTCAGATCCCCCTTGGCAGTGGCAAACCGCCAGGGGTGGTAGAGCCGCTCATGATGCTCACCCAGCCCGCCATCCAGCGAACGGGCCAGCACCTCTTCATCGGTTGCCACCCAATCCAGACCGCAGTCACGAATCAGTTGCAGCACCTCATCACTGACCGAACCTTCAGAAGGCCACATCCCCCGTGGTGTAATGCCAAATATTTCCTGAAAATAGCGTAGGCCATTGCAGATCTGGGCACGGGCATCTTCGGAGTGACGAAACCGTTCCTGGGGCAGGGTTACGCGGGGCATCGCCTCCCGTGCCAGCTGGGTATCACACAGAAGCGGCAGGATCGGGTGAAAGTAGGGGGTGACGGACAGCTCAATCTGTCCTGATGCATGCAGTCGTTTATAGAGCGGCACAATCTCGTTCAGCAGTTTGCGCTGGGTGGCAAACAACAGTGCCCGGTCCTCTGCCGTGTAGCCCTGTCCCTTGGCCAGCAGCTCCTGAAAGGCAGGAAAGCGACGGCGGGCCGCTTCGCCGGTCCAGGACAGAAAGAAGCAGACCTGCAGGTCCTGCAGATCCTGGTGGCTGAAATGCTTGACCCGCTCCCGTACAGCACCTGGCTTGCCTTCGCCCGCCATGTAGAGCAGCTCTAGGTAGCGGCGGTGCGGCTCAATCATCCGCTGCCGGTTGGCAGAAAAGAAGTTTTCCAGCAGGAAGATCCGGTCTTCTTCAGACATATCTGCCGGATTCATCTGGCCCTTGATCAGGAACGGATCAACCGCGGTACCGGCTGCATACTCCAGCAGTTGCTCCACCAGCGACGGTACAATATTAAACACCGCCCGCGCCCCTGGCGTATCTTCCACAATGGCCGGCATGTCATAGTAGTCCTTGATGGCATGCAGGTAGGTCCAGGGCAGGGCGTACTCTCTCTTGACCGGGTCCTTGTAGTAAGGCTGGTGCATATGCCAGAGGAATATCACGTCAATCGGTCTGGTCATAATCGGCTATTCCAGCTCCTTCTTCCACTTCTCTACTTTTTTGCGATAGTCATCCAGTAATTTGCCAGCGGTCTTCTCATCCTTGGCCTCGGCAAAGATATGGACGAAGGAGCTGTACTGATCCGGCAGCACCAGTGCCCAGTCATTATCAAACTGCACCTTGATGCCGTCGATGAAAGAGGCTTCCTGCTCCAGTGAATCCTCGCTCATCTTGCGCATGATCCCCCCCTTCATCTCAAAGGGACAGGGGATGTTGGTCTGCAGGAAGGCCCGCTTGGGGGCCTCTTCAAGAACCCGTGAAAACGGTACACCAACGGTAATTCCCAACTCCACCAGCTTGGCAATGGCATACATGCCGTCAAAGGCGGCCTGGAAGCGGGGGAAGGCAAAACGACCATCAGGGGATGCCGCCAGAATCACCTCGGATGAGGAGGCAGCCTCCAGCATGGCCCGGTCACTGCTCTTGGTGCGGGTGACGCCGCATTTTTTCTTGAGCGCCATCTGTTCGATAGTTGACGGTGCCTGTACCGGCACTGCAATGGTGCCCCGCTGATCGGTCTTGAGCTGAAGGGCAATCACCAGGGTCAGGAGCTGAATCCCGTCATAGATGGTGCCGGTTTCATCCAGCAGGGTAATTGATTCAACCGCAGGCTCAAGCCAGAAACCGGCCTGGGCACCCAATGAGCTGACAATGGCTGAGAGCTGCCTGAGCCCTTCCTGTTTTGGCTTGGGAACGCAGCCGCCACGGCCATCATCAACATAGGCGTTCAAGGCGATCACGTTGCAGCCCAGCTCATTCAGCAGCATCGGCAGTACCTGACTGGCTGGCGAGTAGTTAAAATCCACCACCACGGTCCAGGCCGCCTTGCGACAGACCTCCACATTCAGGGCCCGCAGATAGCCCTCACGATAAAAATCAATCGCCTGGGGGATATCAATCAGGGCCCCCGGTTCAGTATGGTGGGCACGCCGGAAGTTCTCTTTAAAGAAGATCCGCTCCAGGTTCTTGGCCATATTGCTGGAAAAATCCAGACCATCGCCATCCAGGAAAATAATCTCCATTGAGGCTGGATCTTCGCTGGATTGACGGAAGTGGAAGCCGCCCACCTCGCCAAAGGTCTTCAGTTTGTAGCGGATCAGCGGCAGCGAGGTCATGGTCATATCCCGTACATTGACCCCGGCCGAAAGCAGACCACCCACAAAGCAGCGCTTCAGCATGCGGGAAGAGCGGTTGGCATCCCTGCCGCCCAGCACATAACTGCCTTTGGGCAGGGTAGTGCCATAGGCGCAGCCCAACTTGGCCACAAACTCCGGGGTAAGCTCCACGTTGGAGAGGCCTTTGATGATCGCCCCTTCAAAGAGTGATTTCTTCCACTTTTCACCCCAGATCAGGTTAGCAGTTACGGTGGAGCCTGCCTCAATCATCTTGCGGGGCCAGATCTTGACATCGGCCTTGATCTTGACATCATCGCCGATGGAGGTGTCATCAGCAACTATCACCCCTTCATCCAGCACTGCATTCTGACCCACCCGTACATTGGCACAGATCACGCTGTCGGTAACCTTTGCTCCTTTCTTGACATAGGCATTGTCCCACAGCACGCAGCGGTTCAGCTTGACTCCAGCTTCAATGGTGCAGTTGCGGCCAATCACTGAATCCTTGATCTGGACCTCACCCCGGATCTGAGAGTTGTCACCGATAACCACGGTGCCGGACAGGCCCGAGGCATCCTCAAGGGTCACATCAGCCCCAACCCGCAGATCTTTGCCGACAAAATCCTGTTTTTCCTCGTCAATCTTCAGATTGACCTTGCCTTTGAAGATGTCGTGATAGGCCTCGCGGTAGGAGTCGGTGTTGCCGATATCCCGCCAGTACCCCTTGGCAGAGAAACCGAACAGCGGGTCACTGTTCTGCAGCATCAACGGGAACAGGTCCTGGGAAAAATCGAAGTTCTCCCCCTTGGGGATGTAGTTGAAGATCTCCGGCTCCAACACATAGATGCCGGTGTTGATGGTGTCGGAGATCACCTCACCCCAGCCCGGTTTCTCCAGGAACTGGGTGATCCGCTTTTCCTTATCCGTAATCACCACACCAAACTGCAGCGGGTCCTTGACCGAGGTCAGGGTAATGGTGGCCATGGCCTTGTTGTCGGCATGGAAATCCAGCACCTTCTTCAGGTTGAAGTCGGTCAGCAGATCGCCGGAGATGACTAGAAAGCGCTCATCCAGATATTTTTCTGCTGCCTTGACTGCACCGGCAGTGCCCATATCCTCAATCGGGGTGACATAGGTGATCTTGACCCCGAAGTCGGAACCATCCCGAAAGAACTTTTTAATCACTTCAGGCTGATGGTAAAGCAGCATCACCAGATCGGTAATGTCATGTTTTTTGAGCAGTTCAACGATATGCAGCATGATCGGCCGGTTAAAGAGCGGAATCATCGGTTTTGGCATACTGCTGGTGAGGGGTTGGATGCGGGTGCCGAAGCCGCCGGCCATGATGACTGCTTTCATATCGTCTTCCTCCTGATTACATTAAAATTTTACGGATTATAGCTGAGCCTCTACCTATTAAACATTCTGAGGTTACAACTCCAGCCATAACTTCAACGATTTGTTGAGTACTGTTGTATCCCGCTTGGTGAGCGTGCCAACCTTAAGTTTGATCAAGGCAGCATCAATCAACACACAGCCTCGCTTGACGGCAGATGACACATTAAGACCGGCGCCGTTCCAGTCCTTCAAAACAAACTCGCCTGTATTCAGGTTGGCAGTTCTGCTGGTAAGTGGAACCACAAAGAGGTCGGAGTATTTTCCTTCTTCAGAAGCAGCTACAACAGCAGGCCTCACCTTGGCTGTTTTAAGGTCGGTAAACGGGTACGGCAGCAGGACAACATCACCTTTTGAGTAGTTCATGGTAGATATCATCCTCCTCATTATCCCATACCTTATGCAGTGCTGTCTCTGACATGGCTGTCCAGTATGCGGCGTCTTCACGAACTATTGGTTCTTTTGATTCTGCATATTTGTGTTGAAGAAACGAAACAAAATCATACACCTCTGCCTGAGCAAACGGAGGCAGCACACGTACCGCCTGATTTAAGTTAAAGGCTGCTTTCACTGTCAGCTCCTTTCTGCAGATTTATTTAAGTCAGAGAGTTTTAGGGTAGTATATGTAGTACCTTAACAGCTTCAAGAGACGGCATCTTACATCCCGGCTGCTCTGCGTTGGGCCTTCTTGGCCAGTACCCGCTTGATCTCTTCCTTCAGTTCAGTCAGATCACCGGACTTGACCACATAGCTGTCTGCCAGCCAGGCAGAGAAATCATCCTTGTAGCAGGAAAAAGCAGAGCAGAGGATGACCGGCATATCGTGGCGTTCCTTTACTATTTTTTGCAGCAGTTCAATGCCGCTTTCGTTCTTCAGCTTGATATCCAGTACAGCCAGATCAAAGTTTTGCTGTCCCAGCTTCTCAACTGCCTCGGCAATATTTCCCGCAGTCTCAACTGCATAGCCTTCATCGGTCAGTTCTTCGCTGTACAACAGCCGGATATTGGCTTCGTCGTCAACTACCAGCAATCTGCTCATGGGGTTTCTCCTCCTTGCGGGTGGGAAGTTTAATGGTGTAGGTGACTCCTCCCTCTGGCGGTGCCACCACCATCAGGGGGATATTCTGCTTGTCCAGCATACTGCGGCTTAGGGCCATATTCAGGCCCGACCCCATCTCACAGGTTTCCGTAAAGGGGGTTAACAATGCCTCAAGTTCATCTTCCGACAGCGTCCGGTTACGATCCACGATCCGTACATCCACATGATCGCTTTCAGCCTTTGTGCTGATATCAATAAAACCATTTTGCAGGCCATCAATGGTGCTGAGCAAGATATTACGAATACAGTAGGTGGTCTGTTTGAAATCAATATAGACCGCTGGCAACTGCTCACCAGCATGAAAGCGGCAAGTGTAATCCTGGGCAACGGCACGTTCCTGAACATCGCGCAGGGATGATTCCACCAGTTGGTTGGGGTCCCAGAAATCGCAGGTGGGAAAGAGGGCATCGGAATAGGTCAGAATCTCTCCCAGCACCTCTTCCAGTTGACGGGCTTCAGTTACGATGGATTCAATAAAAGTGCGTTTGGGGTCATTATCCGGGGTGCTTTTGAGGATACTACGGGCAAAGCCGCCGATCACCATCAGGGGATTACGAATCGAGTGGGCAATGCTGGAGGTAATCCGTCCCACCAATGCCATTTTTTCCATCCGGACCAACTGTTCCTGCTGTTCCTGCAGCCGCAGGTTGGCCTGTCGCAGCTTGTCCACCTCTTCCTGAACCCGCTCATACAGGGAGGCACGCTCAATGGCAAAGGCCACCGGAAAGGTAAAGGTCTCAATAGAGTGCATATCCTGTTCTGTAATGGTCCGATGGGTGATGAAGTTATCGGCAATAATTGCCCCTACACGGCGGTTGCGGGCGATTAAGGGCAGCACCAGAAAGGTATCCACCCCTAGCAGGCGGGCAAAATTGATGTCCAGATCCTGGCGATGGAAGGCGTCCGTGACCAGGATCGGCTTTCGTTCCTCCAGAGCGCGGGCAATGATATGCTGTTCATCATCCAAAGGAATGATGAGCCGTTCAAGGATATCGTGAAACTTGTTCCGTTCAGCGGTTAGCTTATCCTTTAGAAAAAGCTGGGAGAGCCCCTGCAGGTCCTGATCGCCCGATTCAATCTCCTGCCAGGTTCGGCCTGCCTCTTCTGCAGAACGGGGGCCAATGGCAAGATGCCCTTTCAGGATATGGCGCTCCTTGTCTGCCAGAAGCAGAAAAGCCCGGTTCATGCCAAAGCCTTTACCAGCCGTGATGGCGGTTAAGGCAACGGACAGCACCTCATCAAGGTCAACAGAGCTTTGCAGTACAGAGCCCAATTCATGTAAAAAACGGACCTCAAGGGTTTTGGTATCAAGGAAGTTGGCCAGAGACTGGATCTGGGTTTTCTGGCGACGGTAATCAGCATGCAGGATAGAAAAAACAGGGGCCAGCGGGTGACCACTGTCACGGAACCGGACCATATCCCGCTTGAATTTCTCGCATTCACAGCATTTTTCAAGGATACGACGGCTGCGTGACAAGAGGAGATCTTCATCCCCCTCGCCAATATTAGGGCAGTCCCCCATGGCAATGCTGTCCCGGTCCCAGCAGCATTCCCATTCTGTTATCGCGGTAATCTCCATTCAGGCTGGCTCCGGCACCAAGCATACCACGGGAACGGCAAGGGTCAAGTGATAGGGACGCAGTGTTTACGCCCCCGTAGCATTATTTTACTTTCCAGGTTGTTCCCTGCGGCGTATCCAATAGCTGGATATCCCGCGACAGAAGATAATCCCTGATCTCGTCACTACGCTTGAAATTCTTGTTTTTTCTAGCCTCCGCCCGCTCAGCGATCAATTGTTCAATCTCTTCCGGGTTGATCTCCAGGTGTTGCGCCTTCTCTGCTTCACGGGCTGCCAGCCAATCAGAGGGTTTGACCAAAAATAGTCCCAACACCCTGCCAATTTCTGCAACACCAGTCCTGAGCAGTTCAAGGTCAGCGCGGGAGGCGCTGCTGGTGCCACCGCCTTCAGCCAGCAAGCGGTTTAAGGTACGGATACCATCAAAGAGCGTTCCCAGGGCCTGGGCAGTGTTGAAATCATCATCCATGGCCTCTTTAAAGCGAGGCAGTAGACCGGCAACCTTTTCTGCAAATTCTGCAGCGGAGGGCAGCGTTGCCGTTTCAACTGCAGGCTTTTCCAATGCCAGACCCAACGCGGCCAGGGCCTCGTAAATCCGGGTCAGACCGGCCTGGGCCTCCCGCAGGTTTTGGTCAGAATAATCCAGCGGAGAACGGTAGTGGGCCTGCAGGATAAAGAAGCGCAGGGTCTCGCTATCAAACAGCTCCAGCACCTCCCGGATGGTGAAGAAGTTGCCCAGCGACTTGCTCATCTTCTCACTGTTGATGTTCACAAACCCGTTGTGTAGCCAGTATTTGACAAACTGACAGCCATTGGCCCCTTCAGACTGGGCGATCTCGTTTTCATGGTGGGGAAAGACCAGGTCCTTGCCACCGCCGTGGATATCAAAGGAGGGGCCAAGAAAACGCATGCTCATGGCTGAACATTCAATGTGCCAGCCGGGCCGGCCAGCTCCCCAGGGGGACTGCCAGAACGGCTCTCCCGGTTTTGATCCCTTCCAGAGGGCAAAGTCCATCGGGTTGCGCTTGCGCTCATCCACATCAACCCGTGCTCCGGCCAGCATGTCATCCAGATTACGACCGGAAAGTTTCAGATAGGTGGGAAAGGTCTCTACGGCAAAATAGACATCACCATCAACGGCATAGGCATGCCCGTTGTCAACCAGGCGCTGAATGATGTTGATAATATCCTCAATATGATCGGTAGCCTTGGGTTCAATGGTGGGACGCAGCATGCCCAGGCGATCCATATCTTCATCAAAGGTGGCGATATAGCGGTCAGCTATGGTGCGATAATCGGTCCCTTCCTGGTTGGCACGGTTGATAATTTTATCGTCTATGTCGGTGTAATTACGGACATAGGTAACATCATAGCCGCTAAAGCACAGGTAGCGATAGATCATGTCAAACACAATGCCGGCCCGGGCATGACCGATATGGCAAAAATCATAGACCGTAACACCGCAGACATACATGCCGACCTTACCGGCAATTCGGGGGACAAACGGTTCCTTTTCGCCAGCAAGGGTATTGTAGAGACGCAACGCCATAAAACACTCCAGAGATGCCGATTTTTGGCTACTTTGTCATGATTTTAGACCGAAGGCAAGAGGTGAGCGCTTGCAGGTCGGCGCTGCAGAGTGCTACAGTAACGCCATAGAGGGGGATGGTATGGAGAAAATGCAGTACGAAGATCAGCTAAAACTGCTTGATCGCGGAGAGCCGGGAGAAATTCTTGATCTTCTGTCAAGACTCTCCCAAAAGCGACCCCATGATCTTATATTCTTTAATTATTACAAAGAAGTTCCTATTTCGTCTGCGGCTGAAGTGCTGTATCTCTTTGGCGACACCCTTATCTGCCGTTCCAACCCGACCCAGACCCGCGCTTTAAAGGCCAGTCGCTATACGATCGTACGTTCTCCCAAGCTTGAACAGGATGTGTATGCAAGCGCAACCTATGATGCGGAAACCGATGAGATTACCCTGTCAGAATTTTCCTATGTTGAATTGTTACCAGACCGGCGTAATACCCTGCGGGTTAAAATAGGTGGCCTGTTTCAGGTGCCGATTGAGGCAGGCACCACCACCTTTACTGCAAAACTGAAAGACCTTTCGCTGGGAGGTTGTGCCCTGGAGGTTCCTGACAAGGCGCTGCTGGGAAGTTTTACCTATTTTTACCTCAATCTGTCATTTGCCTTGCAGGATCAGCCAGCACCCCAAAAACTGCGGGTTATGGCACGCCTGCTCCGTTTTGAAAGCGACGCTAAGCCCTGTCGTTGCATCATGCTATTTGAGCATGACCGCCGCAGCGAAGATCTGATCGGCAGGTATATTGCCCAGCGACAGGCCGAAATCATTCGGGAACTGAAGGATTAACCGGAAATTACAGGCGGGAAGCCAGTGGAAGAACCACCTGGAACTCTGCTCCATCGGCAACATTATGAACCTTCAGCATGCCATCGTGGTTCTGGATAATCCGGTTGACAATGGCCAGCCCAAGTCCGGTACCATGGCGCTTGGTGGTAAAAAAAGGCGTGAATATTTTACTGATAACATCTTCCGGAATGCCGCCTCCGCTATCAGTAACCGCCACAACAGCACAGGTTTTCCCTCGCTCCTCTACAGTTGAAAGCACAACCTTCAATGTGCCATCCTGACTTATCGCGTCCTGAGCATTAACAATCAGGTTGATACATACCTGTTTCAGCTGGCTGCTGTCACCCAGGACAATGCAGGGGCCCGCAGGTATGGCGGCCTTGAGCGTTATGTTACGCTCCTCCAGTGACAGCGAGTAATCAGCCAGGCAGTTCTTGACTATCTCTGCCAGGTCACATTCCTGATAACAGATGGTTGGCTTGCGAGAGAACATAAGAATATCGCCCAGAAGTCGTTCAAGTCGATGTGATTCACTGATAATGGTGTCCAGGCAGTGACGCTGGGCCGTGTTTTCCGGCAACATACGCCCCAACCGGGCGGCAAAACCGCCAATGGTAATCAGCGGGGTTTTCAGTTCGTGGGAAATGGATGCAGCCATCTCGCCGATGGCAGCCAGATGGGCACCATGGATCAGACGCTGACGGGCATCCCGCAGCTCGGCGTGGGCTTCTTCAATATCACGATAGAGCCGGGTGTTTTCAATGGCCATACCGGCCTGATTGGCAAACAGCTGCAACACCTGAATCTGATGGTCGGTAATCGGCTGATTCTTGAACGGGTTATCAACAATGATAATACCGACCAGATTGTTACGGGTGACCAGAGGGACTGCGGCAAAGGAGTTGATACCAAAACGTGCGATAAAATCACATTTCTGGCATTTTAAGCATTGGGCATCCTCAATCCGGTAGAGGCGCCGTTCATCGACAACATGGGAAACAATCTGGCAGCCCTCAGTAAGATCGATCCGGGTTTCTCTGACTGTTGTGCAAAAATCAGACTGGCGCTGGCTGGCCATGGCATCCTCAGCAAGGTCCCAGTAGCCACTGAGTGGATTGGCAGGGTCAGCACCCACCAGTTGAAGGCCATCAGTACTTTTACGGCAGATGCCCAGCATGCCCTGCAGGGTGTTTGTCTTCTGGTTATAGAGAAACAGCATGGCACGGCAAAACAGGCTGTTTTCTTCACAGACCAGGGTGGAAAGAATCAGGTGGAGCAGCTTGTTCAGCTGCATGGTGGAAAGCAGGGTGGTGCTGAATAAATAGAAAAGCTGAAGATCCTTCTGTGCTTGAAGGCCTTCAGAAACTGCTGCAGGGGATTCATTCGTAGTGGTGTCTGGCATGCGAATCCTGCGCTTGATGCGGTATAAAAACAGACCCTGTAAAGACTGCCCTAGTGACGTTTTTCCTTTTCTTCTGCCTCAATCTTACAGTCAATGCACTGGGTAGTTACCGGACGGGCCTTCAGGCGGGCTTCACTGATCTCGGCACCGCAATCCTCACAAATGCCGTAGGTACCATCATCAATCCGCTCCAGCGCTTCCCTGACTTTGTTGGCCAGTTTCCGTTCACGGTCACGAATCCGAAGCTCAAAGGTGCGGTCAGATTCCTGCGTGGCACGGTCAGTTGGATCAGGGAAGTGAGAGGCCTCATCCCCCATCTCATGTACGGTTTTATCTGCTTCTGACAGCAGCGCCTTCATCTCTTCCTGGAGCAGCTGACGAAATTGTTCAAGTTTCTCGGCGTCCATGGGTCTCCTCACATACAGCGGCTATAATTGATCAATATTAAGAGCTTTGGCTGCCCAAGTCCAGTAAAAAGTATGTTACAATAGGAACTGCAGTACCTCCTGTACTGTAGCAACGCCATTCAGCTCAAGGCTGACATCCGAGAGCCGCCGAAGGTTACCTGATGGCAGGATACATTGCTTGAAACCAAGTTTCGTGGCCTCACCCAGTCTTGGCTCCGGCTGATTGACCGCCCGCACCTCACCAGCCAGACCAACCTCGCCAAATACCACAGCATCGGCTGCAACCGGGCGGTCAAGATGACTTGAGGCTACTGCCAGCAGTATGGCCAGATCAGCAGCAGGTTCATTCAGTCGGGCGCCGCCAGCCACGTTCAGAAAAATGTCCTGTCCCCCTAGATGTAGTCCTGCCTTTTTCTCCAACACCGCCACCAGCAGTGCCAGGCGGTTGCTGTCAACCCCGATGGTAGTCCGGCGGGGGGTGCCGTAGGCGCTGGGGGTGACCAAGGCCTGAATCTCTACCAACAGGGTACGGCTTCCTTCCAGCGAGGCGGTTACCACTGAGCCGGGTGCATCAAGGGGACGTTCCGAGAGGAACAGCTCAGACGGATTAGCCACCTCGGTCAGGCCACCGGATTTCATCTCAAACACACCGATCTCGTTGGTAGAGCCAAAGCGGTTCTTGACTGCCCGCAGAATTCGGTAGGGGTGGCCGCGGTCTCCCTCAAAATACAGCACTGTATCCACCATATGTTCCAGCACCCTGGGGCCGGCAATGGCGCCATCCTTGGTGACATGGCCAACAATGAAGATCGGGATACCACTGCCCTTGGCCAGTAGCATCAACCGGCCAGCTGATTCCCGCACCTGACTGACCGAGCCGGGAGCAGATTCCAGGGCCTGGGTCCAGACGGTCTGGATCGAGTCCACCACCACGGCCCGTGGCTTAAGTTTCTCCACCTGGGCCACGATCTCTTCCAGCCCGTTCTCCGCCAGCACCAGCAGTTGGCGGCCACTCACTCCCAGCCGTTCTCCCCGCAACCGGGTCTGGGCGGCTGATTCCTCGCCAGACACATACAGTACCGCTCCGTCAGCAGCCAGGTGGTGCATGGCCTGCAGCAGCAGGGTTGATTTGCCGATGCCGGGATCACCGCCGATTAACACCAGTGAACCGGGCACCAGACCGCCTCCCAGCACCCGATCAAGCTCACCAATGCCGCAGCCCAGCCGCACTTCTGCCTGGGGGGGGACTTCACCAATCGGCAGGGCAATACTTTTGCTCGAGAAAGAACGTCCGCTGCGGGCAGCTGCAGCGGATGGCTGCTGTTCCTCCACCATGCTGTTCCAGGCGCCGCAGTCAGGGCATTTACCCAGCCATTTGGGAGACTGGCAGCCACACTGACTACAACTGAAAACCGTTTTTTGACGCACGTCATTCCCTCCGGCGGCACGATCACTGCATATTCAACAGCAGCACCGCTACTCTAACAGAGCCGTTCAGCCCCCACAACCGCTGAATTGCAGCTTGTATACACAAATCCGGTTTGGTATACTGCGCGACCTTGAAAGAGATAGGTGACTCAATAGTAGGCATATGGTTAAAAGGAGACTCAGGTCATGATCGGCACTATTGAAATAAAAACCGGTATTCACTGGCTGGGAGCACAACATCCCGAGCTGCGGGTCTTTGATGACCTCTTCCCCACTGAACATGGCACCACCTACAACAGCTATCTGGTGCAGGGCACTGAAAAAATCGCCATTATTGATACGGTCAAGATCAAATTTGTTGACCAGTTCATGGACAAGCTTAAGTCTCTGGTTGATCCTGCCAAGGTGGATTACATTATTGTCAACCATGCTGAACCTGACCACTCCGGCTCCCTTTCCTTCCTGCTGGAACACTGTCCCAATGCAACCGTGGTCTCCACCCAGGCTGCCAAAAACTTTGTGGGCAACATGATCCACAAGCCGTTCCAGTCAAAGACCGTCAAGGATGGCGAGACCATTGATCTGGGGGGGCGCACCCTGCGTTTTATCATGGCTCCCTTCCTGCACTGGCCGGACACCATGTTCACCCGGCTGGAAGAAGACAAGATCATGTTCACCTGTGACGCCTTTGGCGCCCACTACTGCAACACCCGCAGCATCTTCAACGATGAGATCGAGGACTTCACCTCGGCCCGTGAATTCTATTTTGACTGCCTGATGCGCCCCTTCAAGGACAAGGTGCTGGCTGCAGTTGAGAAGATCCGTCATGATGTGATCGATATGATCTGTCCCAGCCATGGCCCGATCATCCGACGCGATCCCTGGCGGGTGATTGAGCAGTATGAAAACTGGAGCAAACCCAAGTCCTTTGGGAAAAAGGTGCTGGTGTTCTACATCTCTCCCCACGGCAGCACTGAAAAGATGGCCCAGGCTCTGGTTGCAGGGGCTGCGCGGGATGAGATCGAGGTGGCCAGCCATCACATTGTGGGCTTAAGCGACAACGAGCTGCGCGATCTGATGGAAGAGGCGGATGCCCTGGTCTTCGGTGTACCCACCATTAACCGGGATGTGCCCAAGCCGATGTGGGATGTACTTGCCTATTTAAGCACGATCAAACTAAAGACCAATCTGGCAGCGGTCTTCGGCAGCTATGGCTGGAGCGGTGAGGCCTGCAAGATGGTGGAAGAACGGTTGAAAGGGATGGGGTTCAAACTGGTCAGCGACCCGGTCCGTGCCGTCTTTACGCCAACGGCTGATCTGCTTGAGCAATGCAAGGCATTAGGTGCCGCAGTATCTGAAGAGGTGGCAAAGAAATAAGGTGGGATGGAACTATATAAATCAAAGGGCGGCCAAGTAGGCCGCCCTTTTTTATGCACCCCACCGTCTGAACAGCTGGTGTTCCACGCCCAGTTGATCCAGCAGTTTACCCACCACAAAATTGACCAAATCGTCTAAGCTTTCCGGCTTCTGGTAAAAAGCAGGCATGGCAGGAATGATTCGCGCCCCGCAACGGGAGAGCTTCAGCAGGTTTTCCAGATGAATGGTTGAAAACGGTGTCTCTCGCGGCAGCAGCAGCAACGGACGATTTTCCTTCAGCATCACATCCGCTGCCCGTTCAATCAGATTGCCGGAGATACCGGCTGCAATCCGTCCCACGGTCCCCATGCTGCAGGGGGCGATTACCATCGTATCCGGTGCAGCTGAACCGCTGGCCTCCGGTGCCCAGAGGTCAGTTACATTGCGGATAGTTACAGGCGCGTCCGGCAGATTCCACAGCTGCTTCATTGCTTCACTATCACCCAGATCAACGCCGGTCTCATAGCGGCAGACTTCCAGCCCGCTCTGACTGGCCACCAGGGTTACCTGATGGCCAGCTCGCAACAGCTCTTCCAGCAGCCGCAAGCCATAGATGCTGCCTGAAGCGCCGGTTATTCCCAGGAACAATCTCATGAATATTCTCCAGCCAGACATCCTTGAGGATGTCTGGTTAAACCGTTACGTTACCTGAACACCACAAAGATCTTGGCAATAAAGAAATCGCACATCAGCACCAGTACCGACGAGATCACCACGGCCCGTTTGGCAGCTGCCCCGACCCCTTCGGCGCCGCCACCGGTGTTCAGGCCGGTCTGGCATGAGATCATGGTGATCAGAAAGGCAAAGACCAGCGGTTTGGTGACCCCTTCCAGATAGTCCAGCGGCACCATAAATTGGGTGAAGGTGGAGAGGTACATGATCGGGCTGATGCCATAGCCGGAGGCGATCAGGTAGCCCCCCAGCATGGAGATTGCATCGGTGATGATCGTCAGCAGCGGCAGGGCCACCAGCATCGCTTTCAGGCGGGGAGTCACTAAACGTTGGATGATGTCGGTACCTTCCACCCGCATGGCATCCACCTGCTCTGTCACCACCATGGTGCCCAGCTCAGCGGTGATAGCTGATCCAACCCGACCTGCCACCATCAGGGCAGCCAGCACCGGCCCCAGTTCTTTGATCATGGTCACCGCCACCATACCACCCACATAGCTGGTGGCAGCAAAGGGCTTGAGCTGGATCAGGGCCTGCAGGGCCATGACCATGCCGGTAAACAGGCCGGTCAGGACACAGATAAACAGGGAGGAAAATCCCAGTTTGTCAAACTGGATCGCAAAATCCCGGTAGTAGTAAGGTTTGTGAAAGATACGGACAAAGGCCTGCCATGCCAGGAAGAAGAATGCTTGAAACCGGGCAAAAAATTCCAGCATGCGTTGGTCAATGGCAGACAGCCGAGTCATGGCTATAACACCGCTTCCACTGCCTGGGCTGCCTCATCTATGAAGATAAACTCCAGCTCATTGCGGACATTATCCGGGATATCTTCCAGATCATCCCGGTTGCGGGTGGGGGCCAATACCGTCTTGACCCCGGCCCGGTGGGCAGCCAGCACTTTTTCTTTCAGGCCGCCAATGGCCAGTACCCGTCCGGTCAGGGTGATCTCACCGGTCATGGCCACGGTGCGGCGAGCCGGTTTGCCGGTTAACAGGGAGACCAGGGCGGTGACCATGGTGACCCCGGCTGATGGGCCGTCTTTGGGGATGGCACCGGAAGGGACATGAATATGGATGGTGCGGTTTTCAAAAGCGCCATCCGGTATGCCAAACTCTGCTGCATGGGCCTGGATGTAGGAAAGCGCTGCCCTGGCCGATTCCTTCATCACATCCCCCAGGGAGCCGGTCAGGATCAGCTCTGACTTGCCCGGCATGCTGGTGGCCTCAATAAACAGGATATCGCCACCGGTCTCGGTCCAGGCCAGGCCGGTCACCACCCCCACCCGGTCTGATTCGGCAGCAACCTCGTCGTGAAACTTGCGCGGCCCCAGCAATTCCGCCACCAGTTCAGGGGTAATCTCAGCTCGCAGCTCCTTGCCCTGGGTGATCTCCTTGGCAAGCTTGCGCAGTACCTGGGCAATGGTGCGCTGCAGGTTACGGACCCCTGCCTCACGGGTATAGTCACGGATCAGCTTGATCAGGCCCTCTTCAGTAAAGGCAGGCTGAGTCTTGGCCAGTCCGTTCTCCTCAATCTCGCGGGGGATGATAAAACGGTTGGCAATATGCTGTTTTTCCTCGCTGGAGTAGCCTGCCAGCCGGATAATCTCCATCCGGTCTTTCAAAGGGCCGGGAATCGGGTCCATCTGGTTGGCGGTGGTGATGAACATCACCTTGGAGAGATCAAACGGCACATCCAGATAGTGATCCTGAAAAGAGAAGTTCTGTTCCGGGTCCAGCACCTCCAGCAGGGCTGAAGAGGGATCTCCACGGAAGTCGTGGGAGAGTTTGTCAATCTCGTCCAGCATCAACACCGGGTTGTTGGAACCGCAGCGGTAGATCTCTTTGATGATCCTGCCCGGCAGGGCACCAATGTAGGTCCGGCGATGACCGCGAATCTCGGCCTCGTCCCGCACGCCGCCCAGTGAAACCCGCACAAACTTGCGCCCCAGAGAGCGGGCGATGGAACGGCCCAGAGAGGTTTTCCCCACCCCTGGCGGCCCCACAAAGCACAAGACTGGTCCCTTCATGGTATCTTTCAGGGAGCGCACTGCCAAAAACTCCAGAATCCGCTCCTTGACCTTTTTCAGGTTGTAGTGATCCTCGTCCAGCACCGCCTCTGCCTTGGTGATATCCAGCGAATCTTCAGTGGATATGCCCCAGGGCATACCAGCCAGATAATCCAGATAGGTGCGGCTGACATTATACTCCGGCGAGGCCTGGTTGATTTTTTCAAGCCGTTTCAGCTCCTTGAGAACGATCTTACGCACCTCTTCCGGCATCTCCGCTTCATCAATCCGCTTACGCAGTTCAGCCACATCGGCATTACGGGGATCTTCATCCCCCAGCTCTTCCTGAATCTGCTTCATCTGCTCCCGCAGCAGGTAATCCTTCTGGTTCTTGCCGACCCGCTTGTTCAGCTCGGTCTTCATCTCGCCATGCACCTGCAGCTTCTGCACTTCATTGGTCAGGTGGACATAGACCTTTTTCAGCCGCTCCAGCGGATCAACCGTTTCCAGCAGTTCCTGCAGATCAGACTGGGGCAGGTTGACGTACAACGCCACCAGGTCGGACAGGCGGGCCGGGTTGTCGATGTAGTCAATCATCTTCATCACATCATCCGGTAGCGGCTTGCCATAGGAGAGCGAGATCTTCAACAGGCCGATCAGAGACTGTACCAGCGCCTCAGAGACCAGACCCTTTTCAGCAAATTCACGTACTATCTCAGCCTGCACCAACGGATAGGGGGCTACCCGTTCCAGTTCAATCAGGCGGATCCGGTTGATCCCTTCCAGGGTCACCTTAAAGCGTCCACCCGAAACCTTCTTGATCTGGGTTACCCGACAGACCGTGCCGATCTCGTGTAGTGTTGCCAGAATATCCGCACCCTGCGGTTCCTTACGGGGAAACGCGACGGCAACAAATCCGTCATGCTGGTCCTGGGCAGCACGGAACAGGGCCAGCTCCGGCTCATCCAGATAGAGCGGAAACACCATATAGGGGAAGGCCACCATATCCTTCAACGGATAGAGCGGCAGGATTGCAGGTATGGTCAGTTCATTATGGGGCATGGGGTAAGCTGCTTTCTGGCATTATCAGTAGTTGTAAGGGGATGCATGATACCACGGAGAGGCAGAATCTTCAATCACGTGTCCCTGCCGTTCTTCACCTGTACCTGTATAGTCTCAACTGTTCTGGCAATGCCGCCCAGCTCCCGGTACAGCAGGGCCAGAAAACGGATGGTCACCAAGCGGTGCAGGGCTGCCTGGGTCAGCCGGTACAGCCAACGCCGGACAATGGAAGGACGCTGCGAACCGAGCAGCAGCGGGCAGTAATCAGACAGCCGCAGGGTCACCCTGACCGCGTCGCTGGGCAACGGCTCACAGCGAAAGGCCAGTTCTCCCCGATCACACTGATCCCTTTGCACCAGCAGGCCACCGCAGATCCGCAGGGCAAGCCAATCACCTTCCGGCTCAGGCCTGAGAAAACGGAGCAATGGCAAGCAGCCTAAAAGGCGGAAAGCGATCCCGTCATCCGTTACCTTTGGCTGAATCAGTCCCCAGGTCATCCGCCTGATGTCTCTTAGATAGGCTTCCAGCAGGCGTTGCGGGGTCATCCCTTGAGCGAGCTCAAGGGGCAGATCAGTCCACTGGATTGAGAAGACCGAACTATCCTCTTGCAGCACCTGCTGACAGGCGATCTGTAACGGAGCCTTAACTGACATGCCAAACAGTGTGCCACACAAACTGTCCACTTGCCAGCACCAGAATTTGTGGCAGAATAGCGCTACTATGATCATACAGGAACAGGCAACCATACTGGTCACCGGCGCAAACGGCTTTATCGGTAGGCGTCTGGTGAAAGAACTGCTACAGCGGGGCTACCGGGTGCGCTGCATGGTACGCCGCCCTTCAGATCTGCCTGCTGAGGTTGAACAGATTCAGGCTGATCTGCTGAGACCCGACAGCCTGCCTGCTGCCCTGAACGGGATAGATACGGTCTACTACCTGGTACATTCAATGGGGCAGAGCAAAGCTGACTTTGCTGAACAGGATCGCCAGGCAGCCCGTAACTTTGTTGCTAGCGCGGATCTGGCCAGCGTCAAACGGGTCATCTATCTGGGCGGCCTGGGTGAGACCGGTGACAACCTTTCCCATCACCTGGCCAGCCGCCTTGAGGTGGCCCATATCCTGCAAACCGGCAGTTTCAGCACCACCTTTCTGCGGGCTGCAGTAATCATCGGTTACGGTGGGTCATCCTATGAGATGGTACACAGTCTGGTGCAGCGCTTGCCGGTCATGATCACCCCCCGTTGGGTCAGCACCCGCAACCAGCCGATTGCCGTGGCTGATGTGATCGCCTATCTGGTTGGTTGTTTGGAAGAACCCAAAACCGCTGGACAGACCTTTGATATTGGTGGTCCTGATATCATGACCTACAAAGAGATGATGGAGCGGTTTGCGACACTGGAAGGCAAGCGACTCTGGATCATTCCGGTGCCGGTGCTGACACCAAAGCTTTCTTCCTACTGGGTGGGGCTGGTAACGCCGGTCAAGTCAGCCATTGCCATCGCCCTGATTGAAGGGCTTAAAAATGAAGTAATCTGTCGGGATAACCGGATTCAGGAACTGTTGCCGATCCGGCTGACGCCCTATGATGACGCCATACGAACGGCCCTGGCCGAACAACATACAGGAGGTCCTTTATGAAAAAGATCGGTGTGGTACTTTCAGGTTGCGGTTTTCGTGATGGGAGCGAGATCCATGAGGCGGTCTGCGCCCTGCTGGCCATTGATCAGGCCGGTGCCGAGGCGGTCTGTATGGCCCCGGACATAGAGCTGCATGAGATGAATCACTGCAGCATGGAGCTGACCGGAGCAAAGCGCAAGGTGCTGGTGGAATCAGCAAGGATTGCCCGTGGAAACATTAAAAATATAACTGAGGTAAAGGCTGTTGATCTGGACGCCCTGGTCTTTCCCGGCGGCTTTGGTGCAGCCCTGAACCTGTGCGACTTTGGCCAGAAAGGGGCGGCTGCCTCAATCAACCCGGAAGTGGCCCGTTTGACACGGGAGATCCATGCTGTAGGCAAGCCGATCGGCGCCATCTGCATTGCACCGGCCCTGATCGCCGCCATTCTGGGTAAAGAGGCGGGGCCAACCCTGACCATCGGCACTGATCCAGGCACGGCTGCAGAGGTGGAAAAGACCGGGGCAAAGCATCAGAACTGTCCGGCAAATGATATTGTGATTGATCAGGCGAACAGAATTGTGAGTACACCGGCCTACATGCTGGCAGGACGGATTTCCGAGGTATATGAAGGGATCGGGAAATGCGTCAAGACTGTGGTTGAGATGGCATAGGCAACAAACAGAAAAGGGGTGCCAAGCAATGGCACCCCTTTTCCCCTTTAGCAGTCTGATTACTTGGAGTACAGCACCGCAACAATTCGGGCTTTCTGGTCCCCCACTGAGACCAGTCCGTGGGGCTCGCTGGAGTCGTAGTAGACACTGTCACCGCTTTTTACCCGGTGGATTTCGTTGCCATAGTGCAGATCGATCTCCCCCTCCAGCACATACAGGAACTCTTCTTCCCCTTCATGGCGGAAAAAGAGCTTGTCATCCCAGGTTGAGTTTTTGACCTCCACCAGAAACGGTTCCATATGTTTCTGGCGCATACCGTGGGCCAGGGAATGGTAGGTGTAGGGTCGATTTTCAGCATTAACTGCCTGACGCTGCAGGTCAGGCCGCAGGTCGTCGCCACGGGTCAGAACCAGTCGCTGGCGATTGCCCTCATCCTCAAAAAAGAAATGGATGTCAACCTTCAGGCCACGGGAAATCTTCAACAGGGTTGCCAGGGGAGGCACCACCTGTTCATTTTCTATCTGGGATAGCAGTGGTTTGGAAAGGCCGGTCAGCTCAGACAATTCCTGCAGGGTCAAACGCCGTTGCTGTCGCTGTCCCCGAATCTTTTCGCCAATCCGGAACTCCTTGATTTGTGCCTTGATATCCGTCACCGTACGCCTCCTGGATACTGCCGTTGCCATGTCGGGTCAGGCAGTTGACAGCCGTCAATCTTTCGGCTAGCCTAACCCTGTTCTACGACACAGATGCTATCCTGTATACATTTCATTCAGTAAGGTTGTCAATATGATGAGAGATCTATCCCGTCTTCTTCTGCTGATTTTCATCATCGGTGCATGTAGTGCATGTTCATCTTCCAAAGATGAGCCGCTCTTTTTTAAGTCAAAACGTCCTGCTGCTGAAGCAGAGCCACCGGTTAAGGATGTCCCGGCTGATATTTTGGCAACCCAGCACGCCTTCAGTCAGGTATCCAAAAAAGTCACCCCGATTGTGGTCAACATCTCCACCATCAGCCGTAAAAAGCTGGTGCGTCCTCTTCCTGACCTGCCGCCCCTGTTTGAAGAGTTTTTTGGCGGCGGAGCTGCCCGGCGCGACAAGAGTCTGGGATCAGGTTTTATCATCAGCCGTGATGGCTTTATTGTGACCAACGAGCATGTGGTGCGGGATGCAGAGAGTATCCGGGTTAAACTTTCCAACGACAAGGTCTATGAGGCCAGGGTCGTGGGTGGCGATCCCAAGACAGACATTGCCGTAATCAAGATTGATACAACGGATCTGCCGGTGGCGGTACTGGGGGATTCAGACCGGATTGAGGTGGGGCAATGGGCAATCGCCATTGGCAACCCGTTTGGCCTGGAACGTTCCATGACCGTGGGGATCATCTCTGCCACGGGACGCTCAAACGTGGGGATCGAGAGCATCGAGAACTTCATCCAGACCGATGCCTCCATCAATCCAGGCAACTCTGGTGGCCCCTTGCTGAACATTCATGGCGAGGTGGTGGGGATCAACACCGCTATAGTGGCGGCAGGCCAGGGGATCGGTTTTGCCATACCTACCAACATGGCCCGTCCGATCATCAGCCAGCTGGTTGAAAAGGGCAAGGTGACCCGTGCCTGGCTGGGGGTTAGCATTAAGCCGGTCAGCGAAGACGAGGCCCATTCTTTAGGGCTATCCAAGCCGGTTGGCGCGTTGATCGCCGGTGTGCACGGAGATGGCCCGGCAGCAAAAGCAGGCATACGCGCTGGCGATATCGTGCTTATGCTTGGCAACAACGAAGTGCGTGACCTCTCCCATCTGCAGCAGTTGGTGGCGGTCACCCGTATCGGTGCTGCGCTGCCGGTGGTGATTCTGCGTGGCGGACGTAAAATCACGGTAACGGTTAAGCCTGGTAATGCCGATAGTGCTGCTGCATCCCGTAGAATTGAAGGGCAAGAGGGCGAACGTTAAGCCATTTGATTTACTTTACGCTAAAACTAAGCTAGAGTATCAGAATGCTTGGATGACTTCCCTCCGAAAGGAAGAATCATGAATATCCTCACCACCAAGGAACAGGCGGCACGTCTGGCACGGGCCATTATCTCCGATGTGGCGATCTACAATCAGGAGAAGGTTGAAAGTGGCATCAAAAATGATAATATTTTTGATGTACTTACTGAAGAGATCGAAGAAGGGCGGCAACATTTTTACTCGCGCGTCGCCCCGGAGCTGAACCCGGAGCGGATGTATGATCTGACCCTGGTGGATATTCTGATCAAGCGGGCCGGTAAGATTGAATCAGCCATCTGGTAGCGTTTTAAACCAACGTGTATATAGTTAGAGAGAGGCGTGTCCTGGTGGCGCGCCTCTTCTGTTTGGAGTCTCTGTGGAAACAACTCATTACTGTATAGATGTACCGGTTGAGGCAGCAGGACAGCGGCTGGATGCCTTTCTTGCCACGCAACTGTCAGATCTGAGCCGGGCAGCGGTACAACGCCTGATTGACGATGGGCAGGTACTGCTGAACGAAGGGAAGGCACGCTCATCAATGAAGCTGGCTGGTGGCGAACAGATTACGGTGGATATACCGCCGCCAGCACCGGCAGTGCCGCTGGCAGAGCAGATCCCGCTGGATGTTCTGTATGAAGACCATGACCTGATCGTGATTAATAAACCGGCTGGCATGACCGTTCATCCTGGTGCCGGGGTGGATACCGGCACTCTGGTGAATGCCCTGTTGGGCCATTGTACTGACCTGTCCGGTATTGGCGGCGAGATCAGGCCTGGCATTGTGCACCGTCTGGATAAAGGCACTTCCGGCATACTGGTTGCTGCAAAAAATGATCTGGCCCACCGGGGACTGGCAGAACAATTTGCCGCACACAGCATTAAACGGCTCTACTGGGCCTTAATCTATGGTTCCCCCAATGAAGATACCGGCAGGGTCAGCAACAGTATAGGCCGTCACCCCACTGACCGCTTGCGGATGTCAGGCAAGGCAAAGCACGGCAAAGAGGCAACCACCAACTGGCGGGTGCTGGAACGATTCGGCGCTGCCAGCCTGGTGCAGTTACGGCTGGAGACCGGGCGCACCCATCAGATCAGGGTCCACCTGACCGAAGCCAACATGCCGCTGCTGGGTGATCCGCTCTATCCTGATGGTGGCCGCTTCAATAACCTCAAGGATACGCGCCTGAAGGGGATGATCTCCCACCTGGGGCGGCAGGCCCTGCATGCCAGGGTACTTGGCTTCATTCATCCGTTATCCGGCCAGTACCTGGAATTCAGCAGCGAACCGCCTGAGGACTTCAGCGGGATTCTGGCCTATCTGCGGGAGACTGCTGCCGCAATCACTACTTTTTCTTGACGCTGCAGATACACGATACTACAAACTCTGTATGGATTTATTAGCCCACCTCAATACACCGCAGCAACAGGCCGTACTGCACGCTGAAGGTCCGTTGCTGATCCTGGCCGGCGCCGGTTCCGGCAAGACCCGCGTGATCACCCACCGGATCGTACATCTGATCCGCGAACATGGCATCCGCCCCTGGAACATCCTGGCGGTGACCTTTACCAATAAGGCTGCCAAAGAAATGGCCGAACGGGTGCAGCACCTGCTCGGCTCCCACGACACGCCCCTCATCGCCACCTTCCACGCCACCTGTGGCCGGATTTTGCGCCAGGATATCCATCAGCTGGGCTACGAATCATCCTTTGCCATTTATGATGACAAAGACAGCGAACGGCTGCTGAAAGATGTTATCAAAGAACTGAATCTGGATGACAAACGCTATCCGGCAAACGGGATCGGCGCACGGATTGATGACTGCAAAAACCGGGGACTGTTGCCGGAAGAGCTGCCAGCGGGGGATCTCTGGAACCAGCAATTCATCAGGATCTATGCTGCCTATCAGGAACGCCTCAAACGCTGCAATGCCCTTGATTTTGGCGATATGATTCTGCAGACCGTGCGGCTGTTTGAGCAGTTTCCAGATACCCTGTCCCGCTGGCAGGGTCGTTTTCAGTGGCTGCTGGTGGATGAGTATCAGGACACCAACCCGGTGCAGTACCGCCTGATCAGGCTCCTTGCCGGTGAGCGTCAGAACCTTTGCGTAGTGGGGGATGATGACCAGTCAATCTACTCCTGGCGCGGGGCTGATATTCGCAACATCCTGGAATTTGAAAAGGATTTTCCCCAGGTCAACGTGATCCGGCTGGAGCAGAATTACCGTTCCACCCCCACCATTCTGCAGGCGGCCGGGGCAGTGGTGGCCAGAAATTTTGGGCGCAAGGCCAAGACGCTCTGGACAGATAACCCGGATGGTGAGCCGATCCGCTGTGAACGGCTGGAGTCTGATCGGGCCGAGGCCCGTTTTGTCTCAGCAGAGATCGCCCTGTTGCAGCGTAACGGCATTCCGTTGTCGGAGATGGCTGCCTTTTACCGCACCAATGCCCAGTCCCGCCTGTTGGAAGAGGCGCTGGCTGCCGAGGGGATTCCGTACCATATCGTGGGTGGCGTACGGTTCTATGCCCGGCTTGAGATCAAGGATATTTTGGCCTATCTGCGCCTGCTGGAGAATCCGTCGGATGATGTTTCGCTGAAGCGGGTCATCAATGTGCCGCCCCGTGGGATCGGGGCTGCCACGGTAGAACGGGTGGCAGAACTGGCCAGACAGGGACAGCTCACCCTGTTTGAGGCCTTTGAGCGGGCAGTGGATTCAAACCTGCTGGGCTCCGGACCCCGTAGCAAGGTTGCGGCCTTTGTAGAGCTGCTGCAACGGTTCCGTCGGGTTGCTGCCACCACAACCATGCCTGAACTGGTGCGAGCCATACTGGAGGAATCCGGTTATTTGGCGCGCTTAAAGGAAAGCAGGGATGAAGAAGACAGCGAACGGCTGGAAAACCTGGCCCAGCTGGTTTCGGCAGTGGAGGAGTTTAGCGCTACAAACCCCGAGGCCGGCCTGGCTGATTTTCTGGAACAGGTGGCCCTGGTCTCTGATCTTGAGCGGGGCGAGGCTGGCAGGCCTTCCGTAACCCTGATGACCCTGCATGCCGCCAAGGGCCTGGAATACAAGGCGGTCTTTATGGTGGGGATGGAAGAACGGCTCTTTCCCCATGTCCGTTCACTGGATGACCCTGATGGCATGGAAGAAGAGCGCAGACTCTGCTATGTGGGGATGACCAGGGCGCGGGAACGGCTCTACCTGCTTTATGCCCGGCGCAGGATGATCTTTGGCCAGGAACAGGCCAACCTGCCTTCTCGCTTTTTAAAGGAGATTCCGGCAGAGTTGATGGAGCGCAATCATGTCTCCTACAGCTCGGAACCATCAGCAGCAGTGCAGCATACAAGCTCTTTTTCTCCTGCTCTTGCCCACAACCTTGCGGCAGTGGCTTCGGCCAGTGCCGAGGTGGAGATGGTGCCGGAACCAGGCGATGACTATGGCAGCGGTATCTATGTCGGACTCAAGGTGCGTCACGCAAAGTTTGGAGTTGGTACCATCCGCAAGATAGAAGGTAAAGGTGATGACCAGAAGGCGATTGTCTGGTTTGCCAGTTGCGGTCCTAAAAAACTGTTGCTGAGATTTGCCGGACTGGAACGGGCATAGGCCATGGAATCACTATACCTTAACTATGAACTGGTGCTGGAAGCCCAGGACCGTCTGCGCAAGCGGGTCCGCCATACAGAGCTGATCAGCTCCAGGCATTTCAGCCAGCAACTGGGGTATCCCCTGCTGTTTAAGTGCGAAAACCTGCAGACCACCGGGGCCTTCAAGCTGCGTGGCGCCATGAATTTTATGACAGCCCGTGATCGCAGCGAACTGACCCAGGGGGTCACAGCAGCCTCGGCAGGCAACCATGCCCAGGGGGTGGCCTATGCTGCTGACCTGCTGGGGGTTCCAGCCAAGATCTTTATGCCGGAAAGCACGCCGCCCCAGAAGGTACAGGCCACCCGCGATCTGGGGGCAGAGGTTGAGCTGACCGGCGCTAACTTTGATGAATCCTTTGCAGCAGCCCAGACAGACAGCAACTTGAACGGAACCGTATTTATCCACCCCTTTGATGACCCGCTGGTCATGGCTGGTCAGGGTACCATCGGTCTGGAGATCCTGAAAGACCTGCCGGATATTGCCAACCTGCTGGTGCCGATTGGTGGTGGCGGCCTGCTGGCTGGCATTGCAACCGCCATCAAGGAGCATAACCCCCAAGTACGGATCATCGGTGTTGAATCTGCAGCTGCGCCCTGTATGTACCGGGCCGTGCATGACAACCAAATCTCGGAAGTACCTCTAAGCACCACCATTGCCGATGGTATTGCCGTTAAAAAGGCTGGACAGTTGACCACCCCCATTATCCAGAGCTTGGTGGATGATCTGGTGCTGGTGGAAGAGGAAGAGATCGCCCTGGCCATTGTGGCCCTGCTGGAAAAAAGCAAGCTATTGGTGGAAGGGGCCGGGGCCGTGCCGCTGGCTGCCCTGTTGAATGGCCGTGCAAAGGGAATCCGTGGCAAGACCGTTTGCCTGCTCTCCGGCGGTAATATTGATGTCCGCACCCTGGCGCTGGTAGTTGAGCGGGGCCTATTGGCAGCTGGTCGCTACCTGAAGCTGCGGATTGAGATGCAGGACACCCCCGGTGCCCTGGCAAACCTTGCCACAGACCTTGCCTTTAGTCGGGCCAACATCCATGATATTACCCATGATCGACGTACCAAGGGGCTGGTAATGGGTACCACTGCCGTACAGCTGCTGCTTGAAACCCGTGGTCAGGATCACGCCAATCAAGTGCTGGCGCTGCTTGCAAAGCGCGGTTATTCTGTTACAACTGAACAGTAATGAATCTGTCGCTTATACAAAGACAACATAAGAAAGGTCTTTTCGTATGAATCGTAAAGGCATTATTCTGGCTGGCGGGGCCGGTACCCGTCTGCATCCGGCAACTCTTGCCGTGTCAAAGCAGCTCCTGCCGGTGTACGACAAACCAATGATCTATTATCCCCTCAGTACCCTTATGCTGGCCGGTATCCGTGAGATCCTGATTATCTCCACCCCGCAGGACACACCACGCTTTGAACAGTTGTTGGGTGACGGAAGTCAGTGGGGGATTAGCCTTCAGTATGCCGTGCAACCCAGCCCTGATGGTCTGGCCCAGGCATTTATCATTGGTGAGCAGTTTATAGGCGACTGTCCCTCTGCCCTGGTTTTGGGAGACAATATTTTCTACGGTCATGACTTTAATCAGCTCTTAAGTAGCGCCATGCAGCGCAGATCCGGTGCCTCGGTTTTTGCCTATCATGTGCATGACCCTGAACGGTACGGTGTGGTTGCTTTTGACAAGACAGGTAAAGCGGTTAGTCTTGAAGAAAAACCGCTCAAACCACTATCCAACTATGCGGTAACCGGACTTTACTTTTACGACAACAGTGTGGTGGAACGAGCCAAAGGGCTAAAGCCATCCCCCCGGGGAGAACTGGAAATTACCGACCTTAACCGGCTCTATCTTGATGATGAGTCTCTGTCAGTAGAGATTATGGGGCGTGGCTATGCCTGGCTGGATACCGGTACCCATGAAAGTCTGCTGGAGGCTGGGCAGTTTATTGCCACCATTGAAAATCGGCAGGGGCTGAAAGTGGCCTGTCCTGAGGAGATCTCCTGGCGGCAGGGTTGGATCAGTGCAGAGCAGCTTAAAAAACTGGCCACACCGCTTGCAAAAAATGGCTACGGACAGTATCTTGTGCGCTTACTGAAAGGTTAGACTTACTTCTTAAAGGATCACCGTTGATGCATACTGACCTGCATTCACTATTCGCCAGCATACCAGAGCTTGAACTGGCAATCCTGATTGGCAGTCAGGCTTCAGGTACTGCCCAAAGTGACAGCGATTGGGATATTGCTATCCAATGGGGACGCGGAATGACCTTTACAGAACAACTTGCCATTACTGAACAACTTCGTAAAACAATTTCTGATGCCCTTGGTGTTTCACAGCAATTAGTTGATTTGATTGATCTTCCTGTGGCCAGATTCGCCATGCGGGCAGTAGTAGCTGAAGAAGGTGTTGTTTTAAAGGGTGAAGATAGCTTAGCCTGGCATCGTTTTCTGCAACGAACCTGGCGGGAGCTTGAAGAACAGTACTGGGAGCAACTCTATGCGGCTTGATCTCTATCAGGCTGAAACGGCCCTGATAGCCCGGCAGCAGACTGCTTTGCTGGATGAAGCCAAGGAGCGGTTACTTGGCAACGGAAGTCTGTCTCGTCTTGAGCAAAATGGTGTGCTGCATGCTATTCAGGTATTGGTTGAAAACGCAGTCGGCAAAGTAAAACAGCTGCTCAAGGCTGCAGAGAAACAGGTGCCACTTTCAGCATATGATAGCTTTATTAGCTTATCAGATCTAGGATTGATTCAAGAAAGCGACTTGCCAGCCTGGAACGCCGCCATCGGACTTCGTAACCGAATCGTACACGATTACATGAATATTGATATGCAGCGGGTGCTGGAATTAGTAAAAAACGATCAGTACCGATTTGTAACCAATTTTCTTCTTGAAGCAATCCCCCATAAGGAACGTACTCCATGAAAAAAGCATTGATCACCGGCATCACCGGTCAGGATGGTGCCTATCTGGCAGAACTACTGCTGGAAAAAGGCTATGAAGTTCATGGCATCAAACGCCGTGCATCGTTGTTCAACACTGACCGTATCGACCACCTCTATCAGGATCCCCACGATAAGGGCCGTCGCCTGGTGCTGCACTATGGTGACATGACCGACTCCACCAATCTGATCAGGATCATTCAGACGGTGCAGCCGGATGAGATTTACAACTTGGCTGCCCAGTCCCATGTAGCAGTATCTTTTGAAACTCCTGAATACACCGCCAATGCTGATGCCATCGGGCCGTTGCGAATTCTTGAGGCAATCCGTATTCTGGGACTGGAGAAAAAAACCCGCTTCTACCAAGCCTCAACCTCAGAGCTGTACGGCCTGGTGCAGGAGATCCCGCAAAAAGAGACCACGCCGTTTTATCCCCGGTCACCCTATGCCGTAGCCAAGCTGTACGCCTACTGGATTACGGTTAACTACCGTGAGGCCTATGGCATCTACGGTTGCAACGGCATCCTCTTCAACCATGAATCGCCGCTTCGTGGCGAAACCTTTGTCACCCGCAAGATCACCCGTGCATTAGCGCGTATCAAGCTCGGCTTGCAGGATTGCCTCTATCTTGGTAATCTTGACTCCCTTCGAGACTGGGGCCATGCCAAAGACTACGTTGAAATGCAGTGGTTGCTGATGCAACAGGATCAGCCGGAAGACTGGGTGATTGCCACCGGTATTCAGTACAGCGTGCGGGATTTCGTCAACGCAGCGGCAGAAGAACTGGGTATGAAAATCAACTGGCAAGGTGAGGGTGTTGATGAAGTTGGAGTACTTGCAACAGAAACTTCACGGGCTATAGTCCGTGTCGATCCTCGCTACTTCCGCCCCACCGAGGTAGAGACCCTGTTAGGGGATGCCAGTAAGGCCAGACAAAAGCTGGGCTGGATACCAAAGATCAGCTTCAAGGAGCTGGTGGCTGAGATGGTCCGGGAAGACCTGAAGGCGGCCGAGCGAGATGAATTGGTTAAAAAGCACGGCTACCAAGCATTTGATTATAATGAATAATTTCTTTTATAACTGTACCGAGAGATGTTGTCGACTGTTTACCAAAAGAACGAATTTTGGAGATGTGCATGCTTAAAAAGAGTGAACTTGTTGATAAAGCACTGATTATTGCTGAAGTTGGGCAAAATCATCAAGGTGATCTGGACATTGCACGTGAATACATCAAGGTTTTTGCAGGTGCAGGTGCAGATGTTGTCAAATTCCAGACTCGCAGCAATAAATATCTCTTTGCAAAAGAGGCGTATGACGCTCCATACAACAGTGAAAACGCCTTTGCGGATGTCTATGGGCTACATCGTGAGAAGCTTGAGCTGAAACCCGAGTGGTTACCGATACTCAAGGCAGATTGTGTTAAACATGGTGTAAAATTCATGTCTACTCCATTCGATGAACCAAGCCTTGAACTGCTCTGCGACATCGGCGTTGACCTCTTGAAGGTTGCCTCGTTTGATCTGGGGAATCTTCCGTTGATATATAAGATTGCAAAAGCTGGGAAGCCTGTTGCTATAAGTGTTGGTGGTGGTAAAGCAGATCAAATCCGGGCAAGTGTTGAAATCCTTCTTGAACACCTTGATGAAGTAGCAGTACTTCACTGTGTTTCTGAATATCCCTGTGAATATAACCGGCTCGGCTTGGACAATATTGAAGCTCTTATCAAGGAATTTCCTCAGTGCGTCATCGGTTCATCAGATCATTTTAACGGCACATTGTCTGGCCCGATCGCCTATTTGAAAGGCGCAAGAGTATTTGAGAAGCATGTGACTCTTAACCGTGCCTGGAGAGGGACAGATCATAGCTTTGCACTTGAACACGAAGGATTCCGTAAGTTTGCAAGAGATATTAATCGTATACCTGCAATGATGCCCCCAAAGCCAGCTATTGAACTTGGAAACGAAAGTGTATTTAAAAAACTTGGGAAATCGCTTGTTGCCTATATAGATATTAAGGCCGGCGATACGATCACTCTGGATTCTCTGTCAGGCAGGATATTTAATACCCAGTATATCCCTGTGCGTGAGTCCAACCGGGTAATTGGAAGAAAGACAAAGCGAGATATCCCAAAGGGTGAGCCTCTTTTGCTGACTGATCTTGAAGACTAAAGGGTAATGCATCGTGCTTAGCCAGGAAATATTATCGTCCATTCAATTAATCGTATTTGATTTTGATGGTGTTTTCACAGATAACACTGTTTGGGTTACTCAGGATGGAGTTGAGTCGGTACGCTGCTGGCGCAGTGATGGCCTCGGCCTCTCCCGGCTTGCCAAACTAGGGGTCAGAGCCTTCATTATCTCGACAGAGGCAAATCCGGTAGTTACTGCCCGGGCACAAAAGCTTAAGTTGCCCTGCAAACAAAACATTGCTGACAAAGCGGCAGCCATTTTAGAAACATGCAGAGAACTCAGTGTAGACGCTGAGCAGACCATGTTTGTTGGCAATGATATTAACGACATACCGGCATTCAAAGTGGTTGGCATCCCTGTTGCCGTAGCAGATGCCTACCCGGAGGTCTATCCCCATGTCCTGTTTCGAACCGAAAAGCCTGGAGGTTTCGGGGCAGTTCGGGAAATTTGTGATCTCATCTATCAGGCGCGATCAAACAGTAGTGAATTGGATAAGCTATGAATAAGGATACGCTTTTTAACGTAACTCATGAAATCGTCATCATAACCGGTGTCTCAGGACAACTCGGTGCAGAGTATGCCAAGTCATTTCTCGAGCGTGGCGCTACAGTTTGCGGTATTGACCTCACATTGTCGCCAAGCAGTGAAGCCCTAGCCAGTGCATATGCCGAAAAATTTCTCTTCTGCCCAGCAGATATTGTGAATAAAGAGAGTCTTAAAAACACTCTAAAAACCATAACCGCAACATTTGGTACCCCAACCGTATTGATTAACAACGCCGCCCTTGACTCCCCTCCCTCCGCACCACCCGAAGAGAATGGTCCCTTTGAAGACTATCCCGAAACCTCGTGGGATAAGGTCATGGATGTGAACATCAAAGGGACGTTCCTCTGCTGCCAGATCTTTGGCGGTGCTATGGCGGCTGCAGGCCATGGATCTATCATCAATATTGCGTCAATTTATGGCGTTGTGGCACCGGACCAGAATATTTATGAATACCGTCGCAAGCGCGGGGAAACTTTTTTCAAGCCGGCAGCATATGCCACATCCAAATCTGCCATTCTCAACCTCACCCGCTACCTTGCTGTGTACTGGGCTAAAAAGAATGTCCGGGTCAATACCCTCACCATCTCTGGCGTTTTTAATCATCAGGAACAGGATTTCCTGGACGCCTATTGCGGTCGGATTCCAATTGGCCGTATGGCTCAGGCTGATGAATACAATGGTGCCGTACTCTTTCTGGCCAGCACGGCTTCCAAGTACATGACCGGCTCAAATCTTGTTGTTGATGGCGGTTGGACCGCTATTTAAAATATGGAGCTCAACATGAAGATACTCAACTGGATCAACGGTAAAGAATCTCAGCCTGAAAATAACAGGTGGATAGAAAAGTATAATCCTCATACAGGAGCATTACTATCATTGGTAGCTGATTCTACTGCCAGTGATACTGGACAGGCAATCAGCGCAGCACAAGCTGCTTTTGCCGGATGGGCAGGCTTGACACCGGTCAGACGTGGTCAAATCCTGACTGAGATTGTTTCGGTAATGAAACAACATGCTGACGATCTGGCAGACTGCATTGCCATTGAAACCGGCAAGCCCCCCCAGGATGCCAAAGGTGAAGTCGGCGGATCCATCATGCAGGCTGAATATTTCGCCGGTGAAGGTATGCGTCTCTACGGGCGTTCTCTTACCTCAGGCATGCCGGGCAAATACAGCCATACCGTTCGACAACCCCACGGCGTTGCCGGGTTGATTGTTCCGGCCAATACACCGATTGCCAATATTGCCTGGAAACTTTTTCCGGCGCTTATCTGCGGCAATACGGTTGTGCTCAAGGCATCGGAAGATGCGCCCCGCGTAGCCCTGCTCATGGCGAAATTAGCCCAACAGGCTGGCCTGCCGGACGGCGTCTTCAATGTCATTCAAGGCCTCGGTGTATCCGCGGGAGCAGCGCTTGTTGAAGACCACAGAGTTGCCGTCATCAGTTTTACCGGATCCACGACAGTGGGCCGCTGGATTGCAGAGGTCGGTGGCAAACGTCTTGCACGTGTATCGCTGGAGCTGGGCGGCAAAAACCCTCTTGTGGTTTGCGATGATGCCGATATTGACCAGGCAGTCCACTGGGCCTCCCTTTCGGCGTTCAGCAACGCTGGGCAGCGCTGTGCCGCCGGTAGCCGCATGATTGTGTTCAAAGGCATTTATGATGAATTCAGAGATAAGCTGGTAGCAAAGGCCCAAAGCCTTAAGCTTGGAGTGGGTGCAGGATGCGATCTTGGACCGGTTATTAACAAGCGCCAGCACCAATCTGTTCTTGAGGCCCTAAAGCAAACAGAAGAACAGGGAGGCACCCTGTTATGCGGTGGTGGTGCTCCAGACAGCCCTGACTTCGCCGGGGGATATTACATCCAGCCAACCATTATTGGTGGTCTTGCTCCAGATGCTGCATTAAGCCGGAAAGAGCTCTTTGCTCCGGTAACCATGCTGTACCCGGTTGACAACATACAGGAAGCTCTGGACTTGGCAAACAACACCGAATACGGTCTGACATCAGCCATCCATACCCGCAACGTAGATCGAGCCATGTGGTTTGCCCAGCGGGTTCGATCCGGTGTTGTCAATATCAACATCGGCACATTTGGCAGTGAACCACACATGCCATTCGGAGGTTTTGGTGCTTCAGGCAACGGTACCCGTGAACCGGGGATAGAAGCGCTGGATGTCTACTCCGAAACCAAAAACATATCATTTTTGACCCGCAGCACTTTGATTTAGCCATTACTACATACCTCCAGCAAAACAGGGGCAACAATGGATCACAACAAAATCAGCGAATTGAAATCAGTCGCGCGACATGCGCGTAAACTGATAGTAGACATGCTCATCTGTGCAGGCTGCGGGCACCCAGGTGGTGCATTATCCAGTCTAGAAATAATGACAGCACTCTATTTTGATCTGATGCAGGTAGACCCGCATAATCCTCAATGGAATGAGCGTGATCGTTTTATCCTCAGCAAAGGACACTCATCAATCGGCCTGTATGCAATCCTGCACCTAAAGGGCTTCATGGATCTTGAAACCTTGCTGACATTTCGGCAGGACAACAGCCTCCTGTGTGGTCACCCTGACATGCACAAGGTACCAGGCGTAGAAATGAGTACCGGCTCACTGGGGCATGGCTTGTCCGTTGGCGCTGGCATGGCTTTGGCTGCTAAATTCGACAAGCAAACCTATAAGACCTATGTGCTCATGGGGGATGGCGAAACGCAGGAAGGCTCCATATGGGAAGCTGCCATGTTTGCCAGCCATCACAAACTTGACAACCTGATCGGCATTGTCGACCGTAACATGATTCAGATTGATGGTAACACGGAAGATATTCTGGCGCTTGAACCGTACAAGGCTAAGTGGGAATCATTCGGCTGGCATGTTGTCGAGATCGACGGCCACGACTACAGCCAGATAGCCGGATCTATCAAAGGTGCCCCATACTGCACAGGCAGGCCGACGCTCGTACTGGCAAACACGGTAAAAGGTAAAGGGGTTTCCTTCATGGAACACAATCCTGCCTGGCACGGTGGCGGCTTGAAAGGTGATCTTGCAGAGATAGCATTACAGGAAGTAAACGCAGCCCTTGCAAAGGAATTGTAACATGGCCAAGACATCTATGCGACACGCCTACGCCCAACATCTCGTACAACTAGGCGCACAACATGCCAACATTATTGCTCTAGAAGGCGACTTGAAGGAATCTACCCAGTCGATCCAGTTTCAGGATGCTTATCCTGCCCGGTACATCGACTGCGGCATCGCAGAGCAAAATATGGTTGGCGTAGCAGCCGGTCTTGCATTGAGTGGTAAAATTCCCTTCGTGCATTCATTTGCCTGTTTTATATCCATGCGCGCCATAGAGCAGGTGCGCACCTCCGTTGCCTACCCGAAGCTGAATGTCAAATTCGTCGTTTCACACGGCGGTATCAGCCCCGGCACGGCAGGCACCACGCATCACGCCATTGAAGATATCGCTATTATGCGGGCAATACCCAATATGACGATCCTTGTACCAGGTGATGCCAAGGAAGTACGCCAGTGCATTGATGCTGCACTGGCCATTAATGGCCCGGTTTACGTCCGCCTGGGGGCCAGTGATGCTGAAGATGTCTACGGAGAGCAGAACAACTTTAAGCCAGGCATGGCAACCCAACTGCGTGATGGCAACGATGTAACCATCATTACCACCGGCATGCTGGTGCATGAAGGAATTGCTGCAGCCGATATCTTGAGGAAAGAGCATGGGATCAACGCTCGAGTCTTGCAAATGGCTTCGATTAAGCCAATTGATAGAAATGCTATTATAGCTGCTGCCAGGGAAACCGGGAAAATTGTTACGGTTGAAGAACATACTGTTTTGGGAGGGCTCGGCGGAGCGGTAGCAGAAGTGGTTTCAGAAATCGGTTGCGCTCGTGTCGTCAGGCTCGGCATCAATGACCACTTTTGCGGGGTGGGTTCGGCGGCCTGCTTGATGAAGGAAGAAGGACTGACCGTAGAAAATATCATCACACAGATCAGGACACTGAATTAATGACAGAAACAAAATCAAAACTTCGCTCTGTTGCCTTTATCCCGGCACGCTCCGGCTCAAAGCGGGTGCCGGACAAGAACATTAAGCCGCTGGCTGGCCATCCGATGATTGCCTATACAGTGAGAGCAGCTCTGGACAGCGGAGTGTTTGATGATATAGTTTGCGTCACCGACAGCCAACAGTATGCCGACATTGCACAACATTACGGTGCCGAAGTTCCCTGTCTTCGTCCTGCAGAAATTTCGGGAGATACCTCACCAGATATCGAATGGGTAGTATGGATACTGAATGTTCTTAAACAACAGGGACGTGAATACGATATTTTCAGTATTCTGCGTCCCACCAGCCCTTTCCGGCAAGCAGCAACCATCCAACGAGCCTGGCAAGCCTTTGTTGAGGATTCAAAAGCAGATTCGCTGCGTGCCATTGAAAAGTGCAAGCAACATCCAGGCAAAATGTGGGTTATCCACGGCAAACGCATGTTGCCGATCATGCCGTACCAAAATGGCACTGCCCCTTGGCATAGCAGCCAATATGCCAGCCTGCCTGAAATCTATGTTCAGGATGCCAGCCTTGAAATTGCCTGGACACGTATTCCGCTTGAGCTACATAGCATTGCCGGTGAATCAATCATGCCATTTGTAAGTCAGGGATATGAAGGTTTTGACATAAACAATCCAGAAGATTGGTGGCTGGCTGAAAGATTGATTGTAACGTGTGAAGCAAAGCTGCCTGAAATATTAAGTGGTGACAAATGTTAACAAGAATAAAGAATAAACTAAATAAGGTATTTAGAAACAAGTCTCAACTTGATGGGGTAACTACACCTACATCATCTGACTCCTGCTCACTACCTAATTGGCAGAATTATTTGAAAGATAGTAAGCTCTGGAAACAAAGTTTGTCTAATGCTGGAAATGGTAAAGCTGTATTGATCGCAACAAGCGTAGGCGGATTATCGGCAGCAACAATATTAGAAGGATTACTCGGTGTTGCCTTAACTTTACGTGGTGCTAAAGTACATTTTCTGCTTTGTGATGGTATACTCCCCGCATGTCTGCATGTCCATATGGGTAAAGTTAAGGGCTCCGGTGTTATTTCTGATTACAAATTGAAAAAAGAAGTATGCCCGGGCTGTTTGATGCGAGGTAAATCAGTCTATAAATCCATCGGGTTGCCTGTTCTGTATTATAGCGAATTTATATCTGATTCTAAGTTGGGTGAGTTGCGTCAGTTAGCACAAACTATCAATAAAAATGACATTCATAACTATAAAGTGCGGGGAATTGCTGTTGGAGAACATGCCATGGCTGGTACCCTGCGTTTTTTTGCATGCGGAAATCTTCCTGATAACCTGGAAGCTGAAAATGTTCTCAGGAGATATTTTGAATCTGCACTGATCACCGAAGCAGTGATCCAAAATATACAAACAAAATACAACTTCGAGTCGGCAGTATTCCATCATGGCATCTATGTTCCCCAGGGAATCATTGGTGAAGTTGCGCGAGCAAATAATGTAAGGGTTTCGAACTGGCAAGTAGGTTATCGAAAAAAATGTTTTATATTTTCACATAACGAAACATATCACCACACTCTGATCAGCGAACCTGCTTCTAGTTGGGAAAATATTGCATGGAATGACCAGCTTACTGAAAAAACACTCGATTACTTAAAAAGTCGTTGGTATGGCAGTAATGACTGGATATGGTTTCATGATCAGCCTAAACATGTAGTAGATGACATTGTTAAAGAAACAGGGCTGGATTTTTCGAAACCGGTTATCTCCTTATTGACAAACGTATTTTGGGATGCACAGTTGCACTTTAAGGCAAACGCATTCAAAGACATGCTGGACTGGCTTTTACAAACAATACGCTATTTTATTGATAGACCAGACCTTCAACTTGCTATTAGAATACACCCGGCAGAGGTCAGGGGGGCTATTCCGTCCCGACAGCCGATAGTTAAAGAAATTACCACTGCTTACCCAGATCTGCCGGACAACATTTTTATAATCCCGCCGGAAAGCCAGATAAGCACATATGTTCTATGTGAGCATAGTGATTCTGTAATCATATACGGAACAAAAACAGGCGTTGAGCTTACAGCCATGGGCATACCGGTGATAGTTGCGGGTGAGGCATGGATTCGTGGCAAAGGACTTACAAATGACGCAGTATCTCCAGAAAATTATTTTGCTCTGCTGGATAAATTGCCAGTTGGCTCCAGATTGAGTGATGAGCAGCGATTCAGAGCTATGAAGTACGCTTTCCATTTCTTTTTCAGACGATTTATTCCAATCGAATTCATGGAGCCTTGCTCAAAAAATGTACCGTATGAAATTAAGGCGAATACACTAGAGGATATGACGCCGGGAAAAGATAAAGGACTTGATGTACTGTGCAATGGCATCCTGAATGCCACCGAATATATATACCCAGCTGAAGATTTCATCTTAGGAGAAAATCAATGAAGCCACACTGGGATCATGCTTTTGCGAGTGGCGGCGCCTACAAGCAGCCTAAATTACGTGGTTTTGAACCTCTAGACGTACTTTTGAAACTAGCTGAGAAGATATACGGGCATTATTGTATTCGCAGCCTCTGGCAAAACTGGCTTAATAATTGTGTTCTTGGAGAGGATGTGCGCTTGGGCGGCAATTCCCGGCTTATAAATAAAAACCGTAAGGAAGCGGTAACCATAGGCAGTAGAGTTATTTGTAAAGGGATTTTAAGAGTAGAGCCTACTGGATACCTCAGCATCGGAGATGAAGTCTATATAGGTGACAACACTGTTATCAGCTCTGCAGAAAATGTTACAATTGGAAGCGGCACCCTTATTGCCCACGGAGTGAACGTTTTTGACAACACTTCGCACCCAATCAACTGGCAGGAACGTAGAGCTCACTTCAGAAAAATTATTGGCTATCCGGATGCCCAACCGTTCAAAATAGATCGGGCACCGATTGTTATTGGGGAAAATTGCTGGCTAGCCATGGGTAGCACTGTCATTAAAGGGGTAACAATAGGTGACAGATCAATAGTTGGAGCAGGCTGTGTAGTTACAAAGGATGTTCCACCTGATACCCTTGTCGTAGGAGAATCTAATAAACATATTAACTTGCTGGATTTAAAAAAGTGAAAGGCTATTCTTAATGTTCAAACTGAAAAAGTCTATACAAACGGACAAAACCGTTACTCTGCCTCAGTATACGCCAATGAAACATTTGGTGCCTGCCGTATGTCATGTTACCAGCAATCCAATACAATGGTATCCACCATTAATGCTATCTGCAGATTCGCTTAGCGAAAGTTTTTTGGATGGCAGGCATGTAACTTCTGCCATGCAGTTACTTCAGGTCCTTGAACGTGACGACTACACATCGTACCTTATTGACTATTATCAGCATGGCCTGCAGAACTTCGGAGCAAACTGGCGTTATGCCGATATAGTAACAATTTTGCTAGGACTTTCAGAAACGCTTAAACCAGAAAACTATCTTGAAATAGGTGTTCGCAGAGGCCGTAGCGTATCGGCAGTGGCTTCTAAAGCACCGCTATGCAATTTATATATGTTTGATATGTGGGTAGAAAACTATGCCGGCATGGAAAACCCCGGGGCGGATCTTGTACGAAATGAACTTAAGAAATGTGGACATTCAGCAACACAGGAATTTCATAACGGGAATTCACATAAAACTTTGAAAGATTTTTTTAGCAAACATCCGGATAAAGCTTTTGATATTATCACTGTAGATGGTGATCACAGTTTTGATGGAGCGGTTGAGGATTTGTGTGACGTCCTTCCACACCTAAAAATTGGGGGTGCAATTGTATTTGATGATATTTGCCACCCCAAGCATATGTACCTTCAGGAAGTCTGGCAAAAGATTGTTGTTGACGATTCAAGATTTTCAGCGTGGACCTGTAAAGATATAGGCTACGGTGTAGGGTTCGCGCTAAGAAAATGGTAATAACTGACAATACCAATATACTGATTATAGGTGCTTCTGGGTTCTTAGGCCAAGGGTTGGCTCGTTATTGTAGTGTGTCTGGGCTTACTGTCATAGGTCTGGATATTGTGGCACCTGTTGATAATAACCATATAAAGTTCTTTCATCTGGTTGACTGCCTGGAAGATGAACTTGGAGCTCTTCTTGTTAAATATCAACCATGCTTCCTCGTTAATCTTGCAGGAAATGCGGATGTTAAAAAATCCATGGCGGAACCGCTGCATGATTTTAAACATTCAGTTCAATTGTTTTCTGTGATACTTGAGTCTGTACGACATTTTTCGCCAACAACTAAAATCCTATTATCTTCAAGCGCAGCAGTTTACGGACAACCTACACAACTTCCAATTTCAGAAAAAGACCGGCCAAATCCTATCTCACCGTACGGATACCATAAATGGATGTGTGAACTCATGGCAAACGAATATTCCAGTATATATGGAATAAAAACAATCTCTATGCGGATATTCTCTGCTTACGGAATCGGGCTCAAAAAACAGATACTCTGGGATTTATGTTGTAAATGCCAAAGTGGTAACGATATAGAACTAGGAGGCGATGGTAGCGAAACACGTGACTTCATTCATTTGAATGACGCATGTACCGCAGCACTTTGTCTGCTACGTGAAGAGAAGTATAATAGTGGAGTTTATAATGTTGCTTCAGGAGAAGAAGTCAGTATTCAGGCTTTGGCACGTTTGGTGTTAGAAGAATTTGGCATAGAGGAACACAAATTGAAGTTCTCTGGGGAAAGCCGGATTGGTGACCCGAAAAATTGGCGAGCCGATATCAATAAGCTAAAGGTGTTGGGCTATACACCCGCTATTAAACTTGAAAGCGGCATAAGAGAGTATGTTAAATGGTTCAAAACAATAAATTAAAGATCCTTATATATCTTACTGGTGGTGTACATTGGATGGGAGGCGTCCAATATACGCGGAACCTTATTCGAGCAATCGCTCTGCTGCCAGATAACGAAAAACCAGATGTAGTTCTGCATATTGGCAGTAAAAACAAGAACCAAGGGTATGAAGAAGAGTTTTTGCGTTATCCTTTTATAACTATAGATGGGCCACGTAAAGGCCAAGCATCTTCAGTCTTTACCTTTAAAAGTTTGGCACGGCGCATTCAAAGGAAAATCTTTAAATCAGAACCCGCGTCCAGAATAATGATTTCAGATGATTGCTCGGTCGCATTTCCTGCCAAGGGCCCTAATATATCCGGGCCTGCACAAAAAATATTTTGGATCCCGGACTTTCAGTATAAAAACTATCCGGAATATTTTACCCCAGAGGACAGGGCAGCCCGAGATAGCATGTATGAAAAAATGTTTTCTGCTGATGGAATACTTGTACTTAGCAGTGAAGCTGTAGCAAATGATTTTAGGCGTTTTTTTCCTCAATACAATAATAAAGAAGTTAAGATACTCCGTTTCTGCACAACGTTTGAAGATGATGATTTTACGGCTGATCCTGTTGTCGTTTGCAATAAATACAATCTACCGGATAAATTTGTCTATCTTCCAAATCAGATGTGGCAACACAAAGGCTTTGATACTGCTTTTTCAGCATTGGCAATTTTAAAAAAACAGGGAATCGACATACCACTTGTTATTACAGGCAGCACAAGTGATCACCGGAATGAAGATTATTACAATCAGCTATGCGAATTTAACACTAAAGCTAACATAAGTAATAATATATATACATTGGGCTTGCTGCCACGTTCTGAACAAATTCAGATTTTCAGAAAAGCCGCTTTAGTTTTACAACCATCTAGATTTGAGGGTTGGAGTACGACGGTTGAGGATTCACGAGCACTAGGGAAAAAGATCATTCTTTCGGATATTGACGCCAACAAAGAACAAGACCCTCCAAACTCGATTTTCTTTGCTACTGGAAATGAAATTGACTTGGCTAGAAAATTAGAGTCTGCTTGGAATAGCGTATTAAATCCCATACATCCTACTCCAAACGGTGATTTCACAATAGAAGCTCAAAGGAGGAGCCTTGAATTTGCTCGTGACTTTATGAGTATTGCTACGGCTGTTCATGAGAAAACAGATGAGAGAAACTCTCCTTACAAGGAATTGCCATCGGATTTACAAATTGCAGCACTACATGATCTCCTTCCTGCAGCCCTACATCAAACTCACTTTGGACCTTATTTTTCAAAAAGACTCAGGGCAATGCGAGAAATGCTTCATCCGCCTGGAGTCGAAGAGGTTCACACCTTATACCCTGCAACAGGGTTGAAGATTAATGTAAACATCGGAGATCGTCATGGATGCGATCTTTTTTATGGTTTTTTTAGTGAACAGTCTGATTTTGATTTATTAATGGCGATGCTTAAGCCCGAAGGCATCTTCATCGATGTTGGAGCTAACATTGGAATATATTCTTTGACAGCTGCTCAACGAGTCGGTGTCAAAGGACAAGTGTTTGCGTTCGAGCCTGATAGGAACGCGTACAAGCTGTTAAGAGGAAACATATATAACAATAAACTTGAAAATATTGTTTCATTAGATAGCGCTTGCATTGGAGATCATGATGGAACCGTAGTATTTAACGAATCGGATGAGTCATGTTTAAGTAGTATGATTCAGACCCTACGGTCACCAACATCAACATCACGGGAAGTTCAAATCAAGACTCTTGACAGCATATGCTTGACTACATGTTTGCATAAAATTGATGCGATTAAGATCGATGTTGAGGGAGCTGAGGCACATGTTTTATCAGGGGCACGAAAGCTTGTAGCTAAGTATACTCCCACTATCATGCTCGAAATGACTTCAAAAAATCTAGATAAAGCTGCTGTTGCTAACTTGATGGATGAGTTTAATTATCTATATGAAAGTGGTTATTTAGCATTAAAGGTTGATGAAATATCAAAAAAGCTTTTTGTTTACAATTGTGTTGAAGAGATTTTAGACAATAGCTCATTTTCTTTTAATGGTAATGTTTTTTGGGCTTGCCAAACTACGGGAATGGTGGAGAAACTAAGAACCACATTTAACAAAATAAAGTTGAACATGGATTTACAGCATCGTGTATTCAAATCAAGGCTGCCGGTTTACAACAAAAAAAAGCGCCTTACATTACAGCTTTGGGCTGAAAAAAAGAAGAGTAATTGGGCACTCAATCTTATCAGCCATGCATACAAAATAATCGATAGTACTAAGGTAAAAAATGGAAATACTAATACAGCCCCCTAAATCTTTTACGCGGATAACTATTCGTGAACTTTGGAAATACCGTAATCTGCTTAGAACTTTAGTAAATAGAAGAATTAAAGCGGAGTTCAATCAACAATATTTTGCCTATGTCTGGCCAGTATTTCGACCGGTACTTATGGTTATTCTTTTCTCGTTATTCAGAAATCTTTCAAAGGCCAGGACCGGTGTAGATATTCCGTACCCGCTGTATGTGTATGGAGGTCTGATACTCTGGTTCTTTTTTACGGAAGCAACACTACAAACGGCAACATCTGTTAAGCAAAATGCCGGTTTAATACAAAAAGTCTATTTCCCTAGAATTATTAGCCCTATTTCTGCAATTCTTGCTAATCTTACAACGTTTTCTATCACGGTCATCCCGCTTATTATTATGATGATACTGTACAACACTTTTCCAGGCTGGCATATCATCTTATTGCCTGTTGTAATACTGCAAATGGCATTACTTATTCTGGGGTTGGGATGCATTTTTGCTGCCCTTGGTCTTTCCAGTAATGATTGGGACAGATTTTTAGGTTTTTTACTGTACATGGGACTATTTGTTTCACCGGTTATTTATGCCCCGTCAATGCTGCCAGACTATGCAAGATTAGCTTATTCGTTAAATCCTATGGTGGGTTTGCTAATGGCCTTCCGAGCTTCACTTTTTCGTGGTGCTCCTTGGCCTGGTACTGAGTGGTATATTTCTTCAGTTTTTGTGATCGTAATTGCATTCATTGGCATAGTTATGTTTCAGCGTGCAGAAAAGCATATTGTAGACAGGTTATAGTAAATTATGAGTGAATATGTAATTGAAGTTAGGGCGTTAGGTAAATGCTATCCAATAGGTGTAGCTGGACAGTCGCCGTTTTCTTGGCGGCATCTTTGTAAATCTTCTTTTGATATGCTACGCCGAAAAGTTCATTCTGAAAATCAGAAGAATCATCACTGGGCATTAAATAATATATCATTTAATGTCAAGCGTGGAGAGAGAATAGGAGTGATCGGCAGAAACGGAGCTGGCAAGTCTACTCTGCTGAAGATAATGTCTCGAGTCGCGTATCCTACAACCGGAGAAATTCGTATACGCGGCACCTTGACATCACTTTTGGAAGTTGGCACTGGCTTTAATGATAATTTGACCGGCAGGGAAAATGTTTTTCTTAATGCATCACTCTATGGATTATCACGTACAGATGTTGAGTCTAGATTCAATGATATTGTTGCTTTTTCAGAAATAGGTCGTTTTATTGACACTCCTGTAAAAAATTACAGTAGTGGTATGAAGATGAGACTTGCTTTTTCAGTAGCCGCTCACCTTGATCCTGACATTCTGTTACTTGATGAAGTTCTTGCAGTTGGTGATATGTCTTTTCAAAGAAAGTGCCTTGAGCGTGTTGATCAATTGACATCTGGTGGAAGAACTTTGTTCTTTGTATCCCATAGTATGGATTCTGTTATTCGCTACTGTGATCGCTGTATTTGGCTTGATAATGGCATTATTCGGATGGATGGTGAGGTGCAGGAGGTAGTTAGTGCATACGTAGAGGCTGTACTTGGCGTTAGATCAAATATCGTAGTAGAACAAAATAATGATAATATTGAACTTCAAAATAGTGGCCAAGAAAATCAAAAATTATGCACAACAACCGAGACCAATTCAGTAGGCGAAGACGGTCTATCAAATTGTTCATTTTTGCTTAATTCTCCAAGTAAGTTTAGAGCAGGTGCTTCTTTGATAAAGGCATCAGTAATAAATAGGCATTATGCTGAAAAAGCACTATTTCGTGTTGATGAACAGATAGGCATACAGATGCATTACAACATAAATGAGCCGGGTTTATTTGTACCTGCAATTCATGTTTATTGCCCACAAGGAACACTTGTTTTTGCTGCTGTACCCCCTATAAATGATCCTGAAGAACTTAAATACCATCAACCAGCAATGGTTTCATCGCTTGCTTGGCTCCCAGTTGACTTTCTTAATATTGGTACTTACACAGTCAGCTTAATTGTTTTCAGTCCAGATGAGGCGCCATTTAAGAGACATTTTATCCACGAGCAGATGTTGTCTTTTCATTGTGTTGAAGCTGTTGAAGAAAAGAAATCGGCCAGAGGCTTGATGCCAAGAGGCTTTCCTGGACCAATACGACCTCTGCTGCAGTGGTCAGTAGCAAACACCACTCAAAGCTCAGAAAGGCCATAATGTATTTTGATCAGCCTTATTATTTGAAAATCAACGAAGCTCGTTGGGCTGTAGCCGACAAGATTTTAGATCGCTTGCCATCTGGCATTCAAACATGCCTAGACGCAGGATGTGGGCCGGGGTGGTTTACGGATCGTCTCATAAAAAAAGGGTATACTGTTACTGGAGTTGAAGGCCGCAAGGAGCTGGCTGATGAAGCTCAGCGTAGAGTGCCAAACGCAAATTTTGAGATTGCTGATATTACATCCAGCGATGCCCATTTAGCACTGCCAGTAACAGATTTAGTTTTTTGCTTTGGCCTGATTTATCACCTGGAGAATCCATTTGCGGCAATACGAACTTTATTTAAAATTACGGGTGAGTATTTATTTATAGAAACACAGGTAGCTCCCAGTGATAAAGCCCATTTTGTGCTGGTTTCTGAGGGAATAAATGAAACTCAGGGATTGACCTACCATGCAGTTATTCCAACGAGGGCAGCGTTGGTTAAAATGCTATATGTGGCTGGCTTTTCATCAGTGTACAGATACACGGGGCATGTAAACCATGATGATTTTGTTGACACCAGAGAACGAATTCACCGCCGCGAGATTTTTCTTGCGAGCAAGTCCCCTATTCAAATTAATGATATGCAGCTTGAGTCAGAACCCGTAACAAGTAAAATTAATTACAACATAGAACATTGCATTTAACTTATTAAGGATAGAATTTGATGTTATCTATAGTCTTGGGTACCTATAACAGGCTGGACCAGTTACAAAAATGTGTTGAGAGCATAATTCATGAAACATCTGCATCTTACAAAATCTACATCACTGACGCTGGTTCAACAGATGGCACAATAGAATATTTGGGCTCAATAGCTTCAGACACTATAATCCCTATTTTTGTAGGCAAGAAAATTGGACAGGCAAAAGCATATAATGATGTGTTTGCCATTGTTAATACACCCTATGTTTGCTGGCTGAGTGATGATAACGTTGTAGTAAACAATGGCTTGGACGTGGCTTTAAGCATACTGAAGTCAGAGTCTGAAATAGGCATGGTGGCCCTCAAGACAAAAGATATGCAAGGCCCATTTGTTGATGCGCCGTACATCGGTGGTATCTCAGAAGCTGGTATTTTAAATGTAAATCAAGGTATGCTGCCAACTCATGTGTTGAAGCAGGTCGGTGGGTTTTCAGAAGAGTTCAGGGATTATGGGATTGATCCAGCATTAACAGCTGAAGTGTTGTTTGCAGGTTATAAAATCGTATATACCAAGATTATTGCACTACATCATTATAGAAACTGGAGTGAAGACCCAAATTCCGAAAACTATCAATGGCTACAAGAACGGCACAAACTAGCAAAAGAACTTTACGCCAGTAAGTATAGCAATTCAGCTCAAAATGCCACTAGCAACAATAAGCTCAAAAAACACGCCATCCGCAATCTTGTAAAAATTCTATCAAAAGCATTTAAAGCCCCTGATATACGTTCCAGCGAGTTTTACCGTGATTTGTTCAATGCACTTTCAGGCGCATATATTAGTAATTTTGATGCTATAAAAAATAAGAACAAGCAATATCATCTTGTTCAGCGCAGAACAAAGGCTTAACTATAAAAACAAAAGGAACATTTAGATCATGCAAGCATTTTATCGTAATAGCAAGCACTCAAATGTTCAGCTTATTCTTGCTGTACTATCTGTAGTTTTAATTATTTCTGTTATCTTACTGGTATTTGCAAGAGATGCTAACAAGGAATACTACAAACGTTGGCCACTTGAGGGTGACACAGCAAGTTATTGGCTTAGGGATATACGGTTAACAACTCACATACATGATAACTCCTCTGACACTGGAGCCACTAAAAACCACCGGTTCAAAGCCTTACTCGGTGCGCGCCAAAATCAGCGCGACCCAATCAGAACCGCCTTCTTTTCCCTTCTTTCAGCTAAGGCGCCCTATTCTGTAAACGGGCATCTCCCGTTTTCGATTTGCGCAGTTTTCATTTTCTTCTCGTTTTTGATCACCGCCCTCTACAAAAGGAGCAATTCGCTCACGTATGCTATAGGCGTGTCGTTAATCGCTTTACTGCCAGTCACATTTTTAAACCCAATGTATGGCCTTCCGTCTAAACTACCTGATGTTCCCGCCTCCCTGCTTTTTGGTGCGGCTCTTTTTGCAATGTTTTCTGCGGCTGATACGAAGAAATCTGAACTATGCTGGACATTCACTGCAGGCGTATTGCTTGGTCTTGCGACACTCACTCGCTACCACGTTTGGATCTATGGTGTGTTTACCCTCGCCCCAGTAGCTTTTATTCTAGGTTGTAAACACTATTTACAGGAACGTCGTAATATTTTTAATCTATTAGCTTTTCCTGCTGTTTTCTTTTTAGGGCTCGGCCTTATTGCAGGTTATTTTATTGCTGAAAACCTGATCAGCACACTTAAGTTTTATTCAACGGCAGGTTATGCCCTTAATGTAACCGTATTAACCTCTATAAAATCAACAGGTAGACAGTTCTTGGAATATTTGGGGAAGCCAGCAATATTAGCCATTTTGCTAATAGCTGCATCATATACAACACTAAATTATGACCCTAAACACAAGCCGAGCAAATGGGATAGCATATCAATTGCTTGGGCGCTGATTGCATATCCAATTTTACTTTTTGGCATAATGAAGGTTGAGGCAATGGTAGATCAAAGTTATTATGTGATACCTGGACTACTTATTTCTTTTTTATCTCCGTTTCGTGTTAATATAAATAGTGTCTACAATGATAAATTTAAAATTTATGCTGCAACAATATGCTGTATTATTCCAATTTTTGTATACATAAGCTATACTAGTTATCTGAAATCTGAGTTTTTTCTCTATCCACGTCCAGACAAGATTGAGATAGCTAAGTTTCAGGAGCAGTTAGTAGATTTAGTTGCTAATAATATCAAAGCAAACAGTAATGTTATGACTATTAGCAGTAATTTTTCTTATTATGAAAGATATGTTGAACCACTGCTAATAAAAAAACATGGGCTAAAGTCGAATGCAATACAGACATTCGAAATTAGACAAAGCCAGTGGAAGATTGGCTATACAGGAACTTTTGCAAAGGATAAAGCTCTAATAATTGATGCCTTAAACAAAAAAGTCGATATCTTTATTGCTCTGACTAAACCGGTCAAAAACAAAATGCCTGAAACATTTATCGATGATTACACAGAGAGCGTAGCTGTGCATGTTAACCATGAAATTTCTCAGCAAACCTCAAATTGGCGTAAGATTGGCGTAGTTGAAGGACCGTATGGCGAAGTCAGCATCTACCGGAACACACAACGCAGCGACCCTGCCTAGAAACTCAACGGGGGGCAATTTACAATGTCTACGCATATATCCATTGTTGTGCCTGTATTCAAGGCAGAAAAAAGCCTGCATGAACTGTACACCCGCCTCGTAGTCTCACTTGAACAAATCTCTCCGGATTTCGAAATTATTTTGGTTGAGGACTGCGGCGGCGATAAGTCATGGGACATTATCAATGAACTGGCAGCAGCCGATAAACGTGTGCGCGGTATTCAGTTCAGTCGAAATTTCGGCCAGCATTACGGCATTACCGCCGGTCTCGACTTCTGTAACGGTGACTGGGTAGTTGTTATGGACTGCGACTTACAGGACAGGCCAGAAGAGATCCCTCGGCTATATGCCAAGGCCCAGGAAGGATATGACGTTGTTTTGGCGCTGCGAGGGAAGCGCCAGGACCCTGCGCTTAAACGCCTCTCATCATGGCTGTTTTACCGCTTGTTTAGCTACCTGGCCGACATAAAATATGACGGCGATAGCGGCAATTTCCGTATCATTTCCCGCAAGGTGGTAGATAACTTCAGGCTTATGCGTGAGCAGCTACGTTTCTTCGGCGGGCTTGTGCAGTGGATGGGATTCCCGTCCAGCAGCATTTGTGTGGAGCACGCAGAACGCAGTGAAGGAAAGTCGACCTACACCTTTAAAAAGCTCTGCAAGCTTGCAACTGATACAATCATCGCATATTCCGACAAACCACTACGCCTCGCCATACGACTAGGGTTTGCCATGTCTATATTTTCGTTCGCTTACGGTGCATACATACTAGGACACGCATTAATTTATGGCTCAACAGTTCCGGGCTGGAATAGCCTCATGGTGTCACTCTATTTCATTGGTGGTATCATAATAAGTATACTTGGCATTATAGGCATCTATCTAGGTAAAATATTCGACCAGAGCAAGTGTAGACCTCTATATATAATAAATAACCACGTGAACTAAATATATTAGGCATGAAATAAAATTATATTTTGTTTGCATTTATTTATTAACCTTGGTCATGTGGTAAAAATACTTACTTAATATTGCTATAAGAATTTGAAAGGGTACATTATTATGAAGTCAGAACTATTCACCAGTACCCCATGGGATGCTAAAACATTTAATATAGATACTTACGAAATTATTCGTTACGAAGAAGAGGTTTTTAAAACGATTCATAATATGCCTGGTCACTTTACAATTAAAGTAGACCCGCTGGAAGACAAGAAGCTTTTGCATAAATATGGCTTTTATTACTGCGATACATTACTAGAACCCTACTGTAAAAAAGATAAAATGACTTTTTTCAGTGACGAGGCTGCAGGTATTTCGTGTAGTGCGCCAATCGATAAACTTGTAGCCATTTCTAACGGCGCATATACTCACGGACGATTTCACCGAGATTTCAACTTATCTAAACCTCTAGCTGACTTACGCTATGATAATTGGCTAAGAGATTTACATGAACGAGGCGGTGTTTTTGCTCTAACCTATAAGAATGAGATCGCAGGTTTTTTTGGTACCAATGGAAACCTAATTGTGCTGCATGCACTTAGCGATCAGTATAAAGGGCGTGGCTTAGCAAAATTCTTCTGGAGTGCTGCATGCATGCATCTATTTGATCAGGGACATGAAGAACTAAAAAGTTCTATTTCAGCTACAAACTTATCAGTGCTAAACCTTTACGCATCTCTGGGATTCAAGTTCAGAAATCCGCATGATGTTTATCACAAATTAAACAGTTAATCCGCTGATATCATCAAAGTTACATAAGGTGCAATTATGACTATACCTTTCAACAAGCCTTATATGACCGGCAAAGAACTTTGGTACATCAGTCAGGCACATCACAACGGCCAGCTTTCTGGCGATGGGCCATTTACCAAAAAATGTCATGGCTGGATAGAGCAGCAGACCGGTTGCACAAAGGCCCTTCTGAGCCATTCATGCACTGCCGCTCTGGAAATGTCAGCAATTTTAGCTGATATTAAACCCGGCGATGAAGTTATCATGCCTTCATACACGTTTGTATCCACGGCCAATGCCTTTGTCCTGCGTGGCGCTGTGCCTGTATTCGTCGACATCCGTCAAGACACGCTCAACATAGACGAGCGCTTGATAGAGGCTGCTATAACTCCGCGCACAAAAGCCATTGTGCCAGTCCATTACGCAGGTGTAGCCTGCGAAATGGACAGTATTATGGCATTGGCACATCGCTATAACCTACTGGTGATTGAAGACGCAGCCCAAGGCCTTATGGCAACTTATAAAGGGAGAGCACTCGGTTCAATCGGCCACATGGGCACCTTTAGCTTCCATGAAACCAAGAATATCACTTCTGGTGAAGGCGGAGCTCTTCTGATCAACGATGAACGGTTCGTTGACCGTGCCGAGATAATTCGTGAAAAGGGAACCAATCGAAGCCGTTTCTTTCGGGGGCAGGTCGATAAATACACCTGGTGCGATATAGGCTCCAGCTATCTTCCTGGTGAGTTAATCGCCGCTTTTTTATGGGCGCAGCTCGAAGAGGCGGATAAAATCACCGCTTGCCGCAAAGCTATTTGGAATTATTACCACGAGCAATTCTCTGACCTAGAAGCTGCTGGAAGATTACGGCGTCCGCATGTACCTGCCGATTGCACTCACAATGCCCATATGTACTATCTGCTGCTTCCTGATGGTGAAAAACGCACGCAGATGATTGATCGGTTAAAGGGATGTGGAATACAAACCGTCTTCCATTATGTACCGCTGCATTTATCGCCAATGGGGCAAAAGGTTGCCCGCCTGTCAGGTGCTCTTCCAATAACTGAAGCTACTGCTGAAAGACTGATTCGATTGCCCCTTTGGCTCGGAACTGATTTTGCTCCAACAGTGGCGCCCGAAATACGGCGCTGTTTCTAATCCACTAACAGTGACTTAGTAGGGATCGGCTACGTGGCTATAAAAATTAATAGTATGATTTCACGTCTTGGCAAGCATATTAAGCACCTGCCCTGGATGGATAGCAAGCTGCTGATGCTCAGGAGACGGTTATTGTCTAAACTGGGTGGATATCCTGACTGGCCAAAGATCATATCTAAAGACAGCAGCACATGGCTGAATACGCTCAAAAAAGTTGATTCTCATAATAAAATCCTGATTGCCACAAGTATTGGTTCACATCTGGCGGCAATGCAAGTGGAATCCTCCCTTGCTGTTACACTGACCATGCGTAAAGCTGAAGTTCACATATTGCTGTGTGATGGAATTTTGCCAGGCTGCCAGATGTGTGAACCCCGGTTTTTCCCCTCCTCAAAGAGCTTTGCTCATGACGGCCCCCAAAAAAAATTATGCAGGGATTGTTATGGCCCTGCAAAAAAAGTTTATGAGCAGATCGGTGTTAAAGTTCATGCCTATTCAGATTATCTTACTGTTGAAGAGCAGCTCCTTGCAAAGAAGATTGCTCAGCAAATTCCTTTCGATGCTATTGAGCAATTCTGTTTTGATGGTGTCAATATCGGTGAGCATGCTAAGGCTGGCGCTCTACGTTTTTTTGCCAGGGCAACACTTGCAGAAGAACCTTATGCAGATCAGGTTTTGAGGAGATATCTTGAAGCAGCACTTTTGACAGCAATTGCAACGCGCAACCTGCTTAAACTAACTAATTTTACTGCTGCTGTTTTCCATCATGGCATCTATGTACCACAGGGGATAATTGGCGAAGTTGCACGGCAACAAGGGGTGCGTGTAGTTAATTGGAACCCTGCCTACCGAAAAAATTGTTTCATCTTTAGCCATGATGATACCTACCATCATACTTTGATGAATGAACCCACATCTGAATGGGAAGATATGCCGTGGTCACCAGAACGAGATGAGGTCATAACATCATATCTGCACAGCCGCTGGAAGGGAGATAATGATTGGATATATTTTCAGGAAAACTCTTATTTTGAAAAAGATCAGATTCTGGCTGAGATAGGCTGTAACGCAAATAAACCGATTGTTGGCCTGCTCACAAATGTAATGTGGGATGCACAGCTACATTATCCGGCCAATGCTTTTACAAACATGTTAGAGTGGCTTTTGTATACGGTGCAATGGTTCGAGCAACACCCGAATTTGCAACTTGTGATCCGGGTTCATCCAGCGGAAATTCGCGGATCAGTTCCAACCCGTCAGCCGGTGGTTGATGAGTTGCATAAATATTTTAAAACATTACCGGCAAATGTCTTTGTTGTTCCCCCTGAAAGTAACATCAGCACCTATGTACTTTCAGAGCTTTGCGACTCAGTCATCATCTACGGCACTAAAACCGGTGTCGAACTTACCAGTGTTGGTATACCGGTTATCGTGGCAGGTGAAGCCTGGATCAGAAATAAAGGTTTAACATCTGATGCTGAAAATAGAGATGAATATGTAAAATTGCTTGAAAAGCTGCCTTTAAAGTCTCGACTTTCGCCAGAACTGGTGCAGCGGGCAAGGAAATATGCGTATCACTTTTTTTTCCGCAGGATGATACCGGTGACTATTTTTAAGCAGGGCCCGGGCTGGCCACCATACAGGGTGGCTATTAAGGGATTGCAAGAGTTGCAGCCTGGTGGCGACCTAGGAATTGACTGTATAGCTGATGGTATTTTGTTTGGAACTCCTTTTGTTTATGATGCTAAACAGCCCTAAGGACCTTTTATTGTGCCTTTGCTAACAAATAACATGACAAGTGATAAGGCATATTACGATCAGGATGTTTCAGGATCTGATATTGAATACCGGAAGTGGATGCAGGAGATTGAGTTTTATTTCAATAATTATGCTGAAAAACTCAACAATTCGTTGATCGGGGTCAGTGGGAAAGTTGCAGAGCTTGGGGCAGGCAGTTGTGGTCTATCCGCCTGCATAAGTCGGATGCCAACAGTAACCCAGGTATTTGCTATTGATATAAGCATGGTAAGAATGCAGAAAATGATAGCCTCAAGCTGTGAGATACTGGGTGGAGACGCAACCAAGATTATGCCGATTGCCTCAGATTTTAATGAACGCCTCCCTTTTGAGGATGAAAGCCTGGATCTGATCGTGTTTGATGCTGCACTACACCATAGCCGCTCAATGTGGCATATGCTGGCTGAGTGTAATCGTGTTCTCAATAAAAAAGGGCTGTTGATAGCCCAGCGGGAAGCTTATTTGAGCGGAATCCGTGCAGGCAGACAGCTTGACCGGCTACTGCAAACACCGGAAGTGTTAGCAAAGGTCTCAGAGAATATGTATTTAAAAGAGCAGTACGAATATTATCTTCGGGCTAATGGCTTTAATCCTGCTTTTATCAGGGTTGCCAAAAACAAATTAAAGTCATTGCTATGGTTCCTTAATGGCACTGTTTTTTGTGATGGGGTTATTTGGTGCAACAAGTGCTGATTCTATCATTACTAGCCATAAGACAGCTCGACTGTTATTGACAAATAATGCAGCCGAATGCCCCCCCAATATTCATCAATGGCCGCTTTTTGTCTCAGAATATTACTGGTGTCCAGCGATATGCCTTGGAATTGGTGCATAGTATTGATAAGTTACTTGGTAATTTGCATGGTCACCAAGGCTCGTTTACTCTTTTAGTTCCCCCCAATGCTAAACAATTGCCTGCATTACAACATGTTGCCATTAAGTCGGTCGGGTATTTACGTGGGCATTTGTGGGAACAGGTAGAACTCCCCTTTTATAGCCGGAATGGTCTCCTTGTTGGTTTCTGCAATACAGGCCCTTTGTTTAAAGCTGATCAGATTGTTACCTTGTGCGATGCATCTGTCTACCGTGTTCCTGAAGCATATTCTTTTTTGTTTAGATTATGGTATCGAATACTTTTTACGACTATCGGGCACTTGTCACGTGGACTGCTTACCATATCTGTATTCTCGCGGGATGAACTAGCAAGCTGTTGTGGAATAAAACCTGAGAAATTTACTGTTACCTATCCGGGCATTGATCACCACAATTGGACTGGTGTACGCGAAACGAAAAGTAGTAACCATGCCAAGGCAAGTAATAGGGCTTTTGTTTTGGCTGTTAGCAGCATGAGTCCCCATAAAAATTTTCGAGCGCTTGTTGAGGCGACAGATCTTCTCGGTGAGGTAGATTTTGATGTTATTATTGCAGGCGGTACAAATCCAGCAGTTTTCAGAGATACTGATATCCCCCTGCCTGATACTGTAAAACATGTAGGATATGTCAGCGACGATGAACTTAAGTCTCTATATTCTCATGCAGCCTGTTTTATATATCCTTCTCTTTATGAGGGGTTCGGACTTCCCCCTTTGGAAGCAATGGCTAACGGATGCCCCACTGTAGTTGCCAACGCCGGGTCACTTCCTGAAGTGTGTGGTGAAGCAGTATTATACTGTGATCCCCGGAATCCTCAGGATATTGCTGACAAAATCAATAGAGCAATGAGCGATGTAAAGCTGCGTGAAGACCTGAGAACTAAAGGATTTAACCAAGCAGAAAAATACACCTGGGCTAAATGCGCCCGGGAGACGTTGGCTGCAATTGAAAAGGCTCTGGCGCTATGAAAATTGCGATTATCCATGATTGGCTTGTTACCTATGCTGGAGCAGAACGTGTGCTTGAGCAGATGCTGAACGTTTTTCCAAATGCGGACCTTTACAGCCTGGTTGATTTTCTGCCTGCAGACCAGAGAGATTTCATACTAAACAAGCCTGTAACCACATCTTTTATTCAAAAACTTCCACTGGCAAAAAACAAATATCGTAACTACCTGCCGCTTATGCCATTGGCAATTGAGCAGCACGACCTCTCTTCTTACGATATTGTCATCTCCAGCAGCCATGCTATTGCCAAAGGGGTTTTGACCGGACCGGACCAGTTGCATATCTGTATGTGCTACTCACCGATCAGGTATGCCTGGGATTTACAGCATCAATACTTACATGAATCCGGCCTTACAAAAGGGGTAACGGGTTGGATGGCAAAAGCAATTTTGCATTACATACGGTTATGGGATTATCGCACAGCATCAGGTGTTGATAAATTTATCGGGATTTCAAACTTTATTGCCCGTCGGATACAGAAGGTTTATGGTCGTGACGCAACCGTTATCTATCCGCCAGTTGATATTGAACAATTTACTTGCTGCGGAAAAAAAGAGGATTTCTACTTTACAGCTTCACGTATGGTTCCCTACAAGCGGATTGATCTGATTGTAGAAGCATTTACGGCAATGCCTGATCGGAAACTGATTGTGATTGGCGATGGCCCTGATTTTGAAAAAATAAAAACTAAGGCCGGACCAAATGTAAGCCTTTTAGGTTATCAGTCTTTTGCTGTGCTGAAAGATCATCTGCAGCGTGCACGGGCATTTGTGTTTGCTGCGGAGGAGGATTTTGGTATTGCTCCGCTGGAGGCTCAGGCGTGCGGCACACCGGTAATCGCCTATAAAAAAGGTGGGGCGGTTGAGACAATTTGCGGAGCAGCATCATCGACACCCACGGGAGTTTTCTTTGAACAGCAGACTATCAAAAGCTTACAGCAGGCTGTTTGTATATTTGAGGATCTAACCTGTAAAATTTCATCTAAAGCCTGCAGAGAAAATGCTATACGTTTCAGTTTAGAACGATTTCGCTGTGAGTTTAAACATTACGTTGAATCAGAGTGGGGCTTGTTCCAAGAAGGGATCAGCAAGTCATGAAAAAAGCATTAATCTGTGGTATATCAGGACAGGATGGTGCCTATCTGGCTAAACTGTTACTATCCAAGGGATACGAAGTGCATGGCACTGCCCGTGATGCCCAGATGTCTACTTTTGTTAACCTGCAGGTACTGGGTATCAAGAATCATGTCACTTTTCACTCTATGGCGCTCAACGATTTTAGAAGTGTATTACAGGTGCTATCAAGGGTACAGCCATCTGAAATCTATAATCTGGCTGGCCAAAGTTCTGTCGGGCTTTCCTTTGACCAGCCAGTTGAAACCCTTGAAAGTATCAGCGTTGGTACACTGAATCTGCTGGAGGCTATGCGGTTTATTGGCAGTCCTATAAAACTGTACAGCGCAGGGTCCAGTGAATGTTTTGGTAATACAGAGGGGTGTTCCGCCGATGAGAACACCCCTTTTCGCCCACGCAGCCCGTACGCGGTGGCCAAGTCAACCGCCTTCTGGGAGGTAGCTAATTATCGTGAGGCGTACAATCTTTTTGCTTGCACCGGTATTCTCTTTAATCACGAATCTCCGTTGCGGCCGGAACGGTTTGTTACTCAGAAAATTGTTAAGGCAGCCTGCCGTATTGCTGCCGGAAGTTCAGAAAAACTTCATTTAGGCAATATCACTATTGCACGGGATTGGGGTAGCGCAGAGGAGTACGTTGAGGCCATGTGGCTGATGCTGCAGCAGGAATCAGCCGATGATTTTGTTATTGCAACCGGTGAAACCAACACACTGGAAAACTTTGCTGCTGATGTATTTCAAGTTGCAGGATTGGATTGGCGACAGCATGTTGTTGCTGATTCAGCACTCTTGCGCCCCACAGAAATATTGGTAAACCGTGCAAACCCGGCCAAGGCTCTACAACAGCTTGGCTGGCAGGCGAAAAGCAAGATGCGAGATGTCACCAGGCTTATGGTTGATGCAGAAAAAGTCCTATAATTTGGACATTACAGTTCTATGTGATACATTGACTCTATGCTCAAACAACAGGCCCGTTTACTGACCAGAATAGCAATTGCAATTGACCAGCTGATTATTCTGTGCGCATTTCTGCTTGCCTACTATCTGCGCCGTCCTTTTCTGGCAAATCCCGAGTTAAATAACTACGTCTGGTTTCTGCTGTTGGTGCTGCCTGTATGGTTTGGCGCGTTATATTTCAGCAGGCTGTACGAATCATTACGCACCCGTACTGGCTGGTCGTTACTGACAAGCCTGCTGAAGGCGTACTTGATTGCCGGTTGTATCACTGCAGCTGCCATCTTTTTCTTTGATCCACATGCCTTTAGCCGCTTGCTGTATATCTGGTTTATGGCCCTGTCTTTTGCAGGGATCGTCTCTGGCAAGCTGTTGGTGCGTGCTGTTCTTGCTTTTTTACGGCGCCGTGGGATGAATACCCGTAGTATTCTGCTGGTTGGTGATGGTATCAAGGCGGATGAGATGGCGGCTCTGATCAGGCAGCATGCCGATTGGGGCCTGGTCCTGGCTGGTGTGCTACGCCAAAATGATAATCTGGAACCTGTGGTTCAGTTCTGTAAGGAAACACCCGTGGATGAGGTGGTGTTCTGTATGCCTGCTTCTGCCATGAATTGTATTGAGAAGTATGTAGCCAGGCTTGACCAACTTGGAATAACATCCCGCATGGTGCTGGACCTTGTTGATTTTCCTGCACATCGACAGGAACTGACCCTTTTCCATGACTCCCTGCCGATGCTGACTTTTTATGCCAAGGCGTTTAGTGCCCCGCAGTTGCTGGCCAAGCGTTGTCTTGACATTGTTGGAGCGCTTGTAGGACTACTCATAACAGCACTTATGCTGCCTTTTGTGGCTCTGGCAACCAAGCTGGAATCACCCGGCCCGATATTTTTCGGCCAGTTACGGCTTGGTGAACAGGGGCGACCCTTCCGCTGCTGGAAGTTTCGCTCTATGTATGCGGATGCGGAACAACGCAAGCAGGATCTGATGGCCCGCAATGAGATGAACGGCCAGATGTTTAAGATTAAGGATGATCCCCGGGTTACCCGAGTCGGCCGCTTTATTCGTAAGACCAGTATTGACGAGTTTCCTCAGTTCTGGAATGTGCTGCGAGGTGAAATGAGTCTGGTGGGCACACGTCCGCCAACGCCGGATGAGGTTTCAAATTATGAAGACTGGCACCGTAAGAGGATCAGCATCCGTCCCGGTATCACCGGACTGTGGCAGGTAAGCGGCCGCAGTCAGATCCAGAATTTTGATGAGGTTGCGAAACTTGATATCCGCTATGTGGAAAATTGGAGCATTTGGTTAGATATAAAAATTCTGTTTCAGACAATCTGGGTTGTTACATTGGGCAGGGGGGCAAGTTAAAATTAGCTTGGCAGCAACTGGTGCCTGAGTTTACTCCACAATATGCTCCTGAGTCGGTCACGCAAACACTACGGAAGCTGAGGCCGGATATAGGTTCGGAATAACCCAAATCAAGAGCCCTTTGCCTTATTTGGGGTATGAAAAATGAGTATTCGGCTGGCTCAAAATAGCTTTTGTTTGTAACATACTTATTCTACAGCGTAAATTTACAATTTCTGGTTTTGGCACGACTCCTGCTTTTACAAAAATATCTAAATTCCATTAGGAGGATGTACCCCATGAAAAAGATTATCGCTTCCCTGATCGCAACTGTTGCTTTCGCTGGTTTCGCTTTCGCTGCTGAGCCTGCTGCTCCTGCTGCTGCTCCTGCTGAGAAGGCACCTGCTGCTGAGAAGGCACCTGCAAAGAAGAAGGTTAAGAAGGCTAAGAAGGCTGCTAAGAAGGCAGAAGAGAAGAAGGACGCTGCTGCTCCTGCTGCTCCTGCTGCTCCTGCTAAGTAATTTCTGCTTAGCTAAGCTTAAAAAGGCCGTGTCCTTCGGGATGCGGCCTTTTTTTATCTGAACAGCAGCGGTTCATCAGGCAGAAACGGTGTCAGCCGTTTGAAAAGTTGATGGAGTCGCTCCAGATACCAAGCTCTGTTCAGGTCTGGATGTTGCGGATCAAAATTCTTTACCAGCTTGCAGTTTGCATGTACTACGCAGTTTTTAGAAGCACCTGTCACATAATAGCTGATCTTCGCTCCAATCTGCCAATTCCCCATTTCTCGCAGAGCCAATTCATACGCTGCTGCACGATTTCGGGTGCCGTTTTGAACTGCCTGTAGATACTGTTCTCGTGGGTCTGCCAATGTTTCATTGCGTGTCACCCAGGCAACCGGGCAGGTAGCAGCGGCCAACCGGCGCAAAAAATCGGCATGCAGCTGCTCAACAGCAGCGCCCCGTTTCGTCAGTAACAAGCTTGCCGCTTCTCTGATAAACTCTTGTAAAAATGGCTCCATGCTGCGGGACCGAAAAATAGCTCCCTTGAAAAATACCTCTCCATTATTTTGAAGTAAGGCATAGTGGTTGGCCTTGTAAATAAACATTGAAGGGTAAGGGCCTGCATAAGGTAAGGATACGCCACTCGGCAGCATGCAGCTTAAATGCTGAAGCAGCATGTTCATTTCCTTGCTTCCGTCTTCATGGCCACTGGGGGGCATAAAGTAGAGCTCCTGACGGTTAATGACAAGGGGCTGTGCGCCTGCTTCTGTCAGCCAGGCAAGCAGATCTTTGATAATGACCTGCCTTAAGCGTTCAATTTCTGTAGAAGCTGTGATGTCCGAAAACAGGTAGCGGGATGTGGCCAGCATCTCATGCCAGGCAGTAATACCAGGGCTGAAGTCATTAGGCTGGTTGGTTTTGCTGTGTTGCGCTATTTTTTTTAGCAGTTCTGGAAAAATGCACAGCTCATCTGAGTGCGGTGTTATTCGGTAGGCAACCATGATTGATGCGGGCAACCGGGATAGATTGCAGCGGATAACAGGTCCGGCCTGCCCCTGGAAAAACAGCTGTTCATCCGGATGTCTGTGTCGTTTTGGGGCTGCTGAGAAAGTTGGCAGTGCATGCCGCTGCAGTAGATATTCGCGGATCATGAGTGCCTGAACTGCTGCGGCTTCAGGCCTGTAAAACAGGCTTTGGTAGCTGACAGGATATGTTTGAGCATGCCGGTACCACTGTTCTGCACGTTGTCCATAGAGTGTGCTTGCTTGTGCTGCAGTAGTAATGGCAGCCTTGTCATCAGCAGAGGCTTGCTCGAAGCAGTGCACCAGCGTGGCTTCATGGTCCAGGTCCGTGACTGCCGGTGCTTGAGCAGGCCGATTGGGGTGGCGCATCATGGTTTCGCTATCCACCGTTGACCGTCCGTAAATCGTATACTGCTGTAGAGGGTGCAGATCAGCTGACTGGTGCCGGCAGGGTGCGGATCCGTTTCTGCCCCAGGTGAGTGCAATCTTGTGCTGCTGGGCAGACTGCACAAGACAGGGCAGAACAGATCTGTTCAGGTGATAACCGGTTATGACATCCGGATCACAATCCTGAATAATCTGTGTGAGACGAAGCAGCATCGCTGCTTGAGTCTGGTGGTTACTGCTGATCAATTCCTGGTAGTTCAAGCCATCGGTGACGGCAATGGTATGCAGGACATCTGCGTCTTTCTGCAGGGCGATACAGATGTATCGGTGATTCTTGAATGCCAATTCCTTAAAAAACGTAATCCCGCTGGTCACTAAAAATTGCTGGCAACCGTCCTGTAGGGCAAACCATGCCTCAGGTCTGTTGAGTTTATGTAAAAAATCCCGTAGCAGGCACCAGTCGCGCCAGGAATCAAGCGCTGTTAGCCAGCAGAGTCTGCCATTGCCAGTCAGACGGTGGTGTGTAACCGCTACGGGGCTTGCATCTACAAGGCCGGGATCAGACAGCAGGAAAAAAGGGGTAAAAGGATAATCGTGAAAGGTGACGCCTTGGCTAGTTCTGGTAAAGACACGGAAGAACTGGCCAGCAGGTTCAGCTGCAACAACACCGGTAACCTGCGTGTGGTCTGAATGTACGGGATATGAAGGCGTGCCTCTGCTGTGCATGGCACCAGTATAGCGGTAAATCGGCTGTTGTCATGCGGTAACACAAAAAAACGGCGCTACCTTGGGGTAGCGCCGTAGATACGCAATGTAATGCACTAATGCGATACGTTATTTGCCGTGCTTAGCAAGATAGCTGGCAACACCTTCTGCAGTGGGCTTCATGGCCTCATCGCCTTGCTTCCAGTTGGCCGGGCAGACTTCGCCATGGGTGTCGGTAAACTGCAGGGCGTCCAGCATCCGCAGTGCCTCGTCAACGCTACGGCCAAGTGGCAGGTCGTTGATCACGCAATGGCGTACAACACCTTTAGGGTCGATCAGGAACAGGCCGCGCAGTGCAACGCTGGCAGGATGCTCAATGCCATAGGCCTTGGTGATCTCCTTGTTAAGGTCTGCCACCATTGGGAACTGTACCTGGCCAATGCCACCATCCTCAACCTTGGTGTTCTTCCAGGCCAAGTGGGTAAACTTGGAGTCAATTGAGATGGAGAGCAGTTCGCAGTTTCTGGATTTGAATTCATCCAGCTTCTTGTTGAATGCAAGGATTTCTGAAGGGCAGACAAAAGTAAAGTCCAATGGGTAGAACAGCAGATAGACATACTTGCCCTGATAGCTTGAAAGAGTGACCTGACCGAATGAATTGTCAGCCATTACAGCATCAGCGGTAAAATCGGGAGCGGCTTTGGTTACGAGTGTGCAAGTGGACATGGTGTGTTCTCCTTTTATTGTTGGTTGCTGCGAATATTTACGATGTAAAAGAAATACCAAGCAATTAGAGATGTGTCAAGAGGATAAAAAGAGTCTTTTGATCTTTTTACAGATACGGTGAAAAAAGTCGTGCTGCTCCATCGCGCAGCTTGATTGAAAGCGGTCGCGCATCCATCTCCTGCAGGGTTATGATATGTGAAACCGCCAGTATGTTCTCAAAATGTCTGTTCAAATTGGCCGTAACTTCCCGATCATACACTGCCAGATTCAGTTCAAAATTAAGGCGAAAACTACGGGTATCCAGGTTGGCAGAGCCGATCAGGCTCCAGATCTCATCCACCAGCATCAGCTTGGTATGGGCAAAGGGGGGTGGCTGCTCCAGTATATGAATGCCGTTCTTAATCAGTTCCCAGTAAGTAGCCCGTGATGCCCAGGCGACAAAAGGCAGATTATTCAGTTGAGGCAGTACCAGCGTAATCTGCACTCCACGCAGTGCTGCTGTTATCAGCGCCGTAACCATGGGACGATCAGGAATAAAGTAGGGCGTCATGATACAGACCCGCTGTTTTGCGGTTGAGAGGGCACCCATGACGATCCATTCCAATTTGCGAAATTCACGGTCAGGTCCATCGGCAATTGCCCGTGCCAGGGCAGTACCGCAGGAGGGGAGCAGCGGAAAGTAGCACGGGTCATCAAAGCGTTCGCCACTGACAAAGTACCAGTCCTCTAAAAAAATCCGCTGTAAATCTCCTACCACAGGACCTTGTACCTGAAAGTGCAGATCGCTGGCCGCATGTAAGGCGCCAGCGGTGGCCACGCAATGGTTACTACGAATATTCATGCCACCGGTAAAAGCACGCTCTCCATCAACAACCAGCAGTTTTCTGTGGTTACGCAGGTTGATAAAGGGGCCCTTATAGAGCGGCAGATAGTGGCGTATATCAACGCCACTGTCTTTCAGGGCAGCACGGGCTGTAACGGAACTATAGCGCTCGCCCATGGCATCAACAATCACCCGTACAGTGACCCCGCGTTTTACGGCTGCAGCCAGAGCCTGCACAAAACATTCACCGATCTTGTCGCCATCAAAAATGTAACTGCAGAGATGGATTGAATGGCCCGCCTGCTCAATGGCCGCCAACATTGCCGGGTAGGCTTCCTCGCCATTTATTAGGGGGATAATCCGGTTACCGGCATGGTTTCGGGTTCTTACAACCCGATCAGTTAAAACTTCAAGATTGTACAATCCCTGATAGCTGTCAGGCAGGCGGAATGATTGAGGATTGCCAAGCGGGAAAAGTTCGTTGAGGTCAAGACGACGACCGCTTTTGTGCCAGTGATGTGCACGTCTGGTGATGCGGTTAATCCCCAGAAGCCAATAGGAAAGTGGCCCTAACACAGGAATCGTAATGCTTAGGCTGACCCAGACCAGTGCGGAACGGGGATCCCGCTTGTGCAAAAGCGCATGTATAACAGCCCAGATCATTGCAGCAATAGCAAGTCCCAGTAGTATCAGCAGAGTCAGGTCATCAAGTATGGTCTTGTCACGCCAGGTCAATGATGATCTCGTTGTTCTCTACCCGGACCGGCCAGGTTTTAAGAGTAAACTCCGGATGTTCCTTGCAGCTGCCATCCTTCAACTCAAAACGGTAGCCATGACGAGGGCAGGCAAGGTAACTGTCCTTCAGTACAGCACCCGCCATTGGAGCACCTTGATGGGGGCACTCATTTTCAACGGCGTAAATAGTCCCTTTGAGGTTCACCAGCAGAATCTCCTGTCCCGCAACAGTAACCAGCTTTTTACCAAGATTTGTCAGTTCATCCAGACGGGCAACAATCGGCATGATTTGTCTCCTTTTCATAATCAGTTCTACCTAAGCCTACCACATTTCAGGCGGTGGTCAAAAAACAACAGCAACTGCCTTAGTTATAGGCTGTTCCGGCGAAACGGTGCCTGTTTTTTTGACAGTAATTGATTAATAGATACCCATTGTTGTTGTTAACATGCTGTTTTTGCATGATTAATAATTATGGCACGCACACTGCTATAAGAAAGTCACGACAGGCGCCATAGGGCGCAGGCACACAAAACGCCGCTGTCCTCCTTCTTTTACCGGGGGCGTCAGGCCCCCGGGCTTTTTAGCCTTAACGTAGCAACATTATATATTCGTCATCTGAAGGACCGAAAGGAGGCTGACACCATGAAACTGGTAGAAGCGATCATCAAACCGTTTAAACTGGATGAAGTCAAGGATGCCCTGAATGAGATCGGTATCGAGGGGATCACCGTCAGTGAGGTAAAGGGGTTTGGGCGCCAGAAGGGCCATACCGAGCTTTACCGTGGTGCAGAGTACGTTGTGGATTTTATTCCTAAGGTGAAAATTGAAATTGCCGTATCCGATGAGCTGGTTGGCAAAGTTGTTGAGACGATCCAGAACACTGCTAAAACCGGCCGGATCGGTGACGGCAAGATTTTTGTGATTGGCCTGGAAGAGGCAGTTCGTATCCGCACTGGTGAAACCGGCGGCGAAGCAATCTAATAAATTCCAAAACATTCAGATAGTCAGGAGGTTGGTCATGAAACTGAAGCACTCACTAATTATGGTCATGTTTGCACTCTGCACTGCACTGGCACTGCCAGCCATTGCAGAAGAGAAAAAAGATGCAGCACCGGCAGCAGCAGTTGCTGCAGAAGCTCCTAAAGCACCAGAAGCAGCAGCCCCTGCAGCTGCGGCAGCGCCTGCTCCGGCAGCAGCCCCCAAAAACGTTGATCCGGTACTCAATACCGGTGATACCGCCTGGATGCTGGTCTCATCCGCCCTGGTGCTACTGATGGTGCCTGGTCTGGCTCTGTTCTACGGCGGTATGGTTCGCCAGAAAAACATCCTCTCCACCATGATGCACTCCTTTGTAGCCATGGGTCTTGTCGGCGTACAGTGGGCTTTGGTCGGCTACTCGCTCTCATTCGGCCCTGATGCCGGCGGCGGTCTTGTTGGTAACCTGTCCAAGGCGCTGTTTAACGGTCTGATCACCTTTAAGGACGGCGCACCGGTCTATACCCTGTTCCAGAACGTCACCACCGAGCCTGGCGCTATTCCTGAATATGTGTTTGCAGTATTCCAGGGGATGTTTGCCATGATTACCGTGGCCCTGATCTCCGGTGCGGTTGCTGAACGGATCAAATTTGCTGCCTGGTGTGCCTTTGTACTGCTCTGGACCACTCTGGTATACGATCCGCTGGCTCACTGGGTCTGGATGGTTGATGGCTGGCTGTTCAAGAAAGGCGCCCTTGATTTTGCCGGTGGTACTGTTGTTCACCTCTCATCAGGTATCTCTGCACTGGTTCTGCTGTTCTTTGTTGGCAAGCGTCACGGCTTCCCCACCGAGCGGATGGCTCCCCACAGCCTGCCGATGACCATGCTGGGTGTAGGTCTGCTCTGGTTCGGCTGGTTCGGTTTCAACGCAGGGTCCGCCGTAGTTGGTATGAATACCTCTGATGCAGCTGGCGGTTTGGCCGGTTTGGCCTTCCTGACCACCACCATCGCACCTGCTGCCGGTGGCCTGGCCTGGATGGTTGCTGAATGGATGCACTCCGGCAAGCCTTCTGCCCTTGGTTTTGGTTCCGGTGTGGTTGCTGGTCTGGTTGGTATCACCCCTGCTGCCGGCTTTGTGCAGCCGGGTGCTGCCCTGATCATCGGTGTTGCTGCCGGCCTGGTCTGCTACGGTGCCATCATTGTCAAGGCCAAGCTGAAGTATGACGACTCCCTGGATGCCTTCGGCGTACACGGTGTTGGTGGAACCCTGGGCGCAATCCTGACCGGTGTATTTGCAACGGTCGGCGCAAAAGGCCTGCTAATGGGCGACACCAAGCAGTTTATGACGCAGATCATAGCGATTTTGGCTGCCGGTGCTTACGCTGTGATCGTTACTCTGGTAATCGCCTTTATCCTCGACAAGACCATCGGTCTGCGGGTTGAGAAGGAAGACGAGATCATGGGTCTTGACCAGACGCAACACAGCGAATCAGGCTACAATATGTAGACTACGTCTGATAGCGCTCCTTGAATCCCGGCCACCTGCAGATTGGTGGCCGGGATTTTTTTGTCGCATTATGCTAAAAAAAGGTTGCTTTTTAGTGCGCCCAATGATAAAGATTTTGTCCTTGCCCAGGTGGTGGAATTGGTAGACACGCAAGCTTCAGGTGCTTGTACTCGCAAGGGTGTGCTAGTTCGAGTCTAGTCCTGGGCACCATTCAAAAGAAAATGCCTCCGAAGTGTAGACTTCGGGGGTTTTTCTTTTTTAGCAAGGAAACCTCCATGCCTTTGGATCTGTTAAGCGTTGAAAAACCGGCCCGCTATATGGGCGGGGAAATGGGATCAGTGGCAAAAACTGCTGCTGATTTGCGTATTGCATTAGCCTTCCCCGATGTCTACGAAGTTGGCATGAGCCACCTTGGACTTCGGATTTTATATCAAATTCTCAATGCCATAGATGGCATTGCCGCAGAACGTGTCTACACCCCCTGGCCTGATATGGCTGCCCAGATGGCAGTAGAGCAGATCGCCCTGGCTACCCTTGAAACATCGACCCCGCTTGCTGAAACCGACATCATCGGCTTTACCCTGCAGTATGAACTTTCCTGTACCAATATCCTGACAATGCTGCGTCAGGCTGCCATTCCTTTGCGGGCTGCTGATCGTGATCAAAGCTGGCCATTGATTATTGGCGGCGGGCCAGGCGCCTACAACCCTGAACCGTTGGCTCCGTTCTTTGATGCATTTTTGCTTGGAGACGGTGAAGAGGCGATCATTGAGATTGCAAACCTGGTGCGAGACTGGAAAAAGTCAGACTCCAGAAGCAAACAGGAGCTGCTGGAAAAGCTTTCCGCTATTGATGGCGTGTATGTTCCTTCATTTTTCAAGGTGGAGTACCATGATGATGGGCAGGTTGCTGCTGTTGAGCCACTCAAGTCAGGCTACACAACCGTACGCAGACGCTTTTTGCCTGATATTGAATCAGCAGCCTTTCCTGATAGCCCGATCATACCGTTTATGAAAACCATTCATGACCGGGTGGCGATTGAGGTGGCCCGTGGCTGCACCCGCGGTTGCCGCTTTTGCCAGGCCGGTTATATCTACCGACCGCTGCGGGAGCGTTCTCCCCAAAAAATCAGTCAACTGATTGAAACATCGCTGAAAAACACCGGTTATGAAGAGATCTCACTGCTGTCCCTTTCAACCGGAGACTACAGTTGTATTGCGCCGTTGTTGCAGGATTTGATGGCCCGCCATGCCAATGGCAGGGTGGCTATTTCATTGCCGTCATTGCGGGTCGGCACACTGACCACCGGGCTGATTGATGAAATCCGTAAGGTACGCAAGACCGGCTTTACCCTGGCACCAGAGGCCGGTAGTGAACGGATGCGCAGGGTCATCAATAAGGGAATCACTGAGCAGGATCTGCTGGATGGCGCCTTGAACATCTATGCAGCAGGCTGGCGATCAATCAAGCTTTATTTCATGATGGGGCTGCCAACAGAAACCAGGGAAGATCTTCAGGCAATTCCTGAACTTGCCCGTCAGGTCAAAAACCAGGCACGGCGCTCGGGCGGACAGGGTGAAGTCAATGTGGCGGTCAGCACCTTTGTGCCCAAACCCCATACGCCATTTCAGTGGCAGCGCCAGTTGTCGCTTGAGGAAACCCGTGAGCGCCAGCGTTTCCTCAAGGACGAAATGCGGCGACGCAAGTTGAACTTTAAGTACCAGGATGCAGAACTGTCATTCATGGAAGGGGTCTTTGCGCGGGGCGACCGCCGTTTGGCAGATGTGCTTGAGCGGGTTGTTGAACTGGGGGCCTGTTTTGATGGTTGGAACGAACATTTCTCGCTTCCTCGCTGGTTGCAGGCGTTTGGTGATTGCGGGATTGATCCCGAATGGTACCTTCGAGAGCGTAGCACTGATGAGCTGCTGCCGTGGGATCATCTTGATGCCGGCATTGAAAAGGCATTCCTGCTAAAGGAGCTGGAACGCGCCCATACGGAAGCGGCAACCCCTGACTGTCGTTTTGGTGCCTGCTCCAACTGTGGAGTCTGTGATTTCAAGCTGCTGAGCAATCGGCTTACCAGTGAGCAGGAACTGCTCGGTATAACCAATAGGCGGGGAGAAGCAGCACACGAAGTGGTGCAGCGCCGCCTCCGGATGCGTTTCTCCAAAACCGGCAATATCCGCTATCTGAGCCACCTTGAACTGATCAACCTCTTTACCCGGGCTGTCCAGCGAGCCGGTGTGCCGATCCTTTACAGTCAGGGGTTTCACCCGCACCCCCGCTTTTCCTTTGCAACAGCCACATCTGTTGGTGTTGAATCACAGGCAGAATACATGGATATGTTTGTGGGGGATATGGGGCCGGATGAAGCGCTTGATTGCCTGAACCAGGTTCTGCCTGATGGTATCTCAATACTGGAGGCAACTGAGGTGCCACTCAAGGCAGAGTCTCTTTCGCCTCTGATTGAGGCCACCCGCTATCGGGTTACACTGCCAGATTATGATCCTAGGCTGCTGCAAAAACAATGTGTGCAATTTATGGCACAAGATACCTGGGTGCTGGTTCGCCAGAAAAAGGGACAGCAGCAAACCATTGATTTACGTCAGGAAACCCGTGAACTGTCTGCCAATGCTAACTGCATTGAGCTGACGATTGGCCGCGGAAAGGCAGTAGAGCTGGCTGCTGCAGTAACCGGATTATTGCCAGATGCGCTAAAATCTGCTCAGATCCAGAAGACATCCGTACTTTTTGTGGCATACTAGAACAAACATACACATTAATTTTCTTATAGAGGTATCACCATGGCATCGGAACTGGTCATTAACGTCACTGCCCACGAGACCCGCATCTCTCTGATTGAGAAGGGGACTATTGCGGAGCTGTACATTGAGCGGACCCGTGAAAAAGGGATCGTCGGCAATATCTATAAAGGACGTGTTGTACGGGTACTGCCCGGCATGCAGGCAGCTTTTGTGGATATTGGCCTTGAAAAAGCAGCATTTTTGTATGTGGCTGATGTATTTGATGCCATTGAAGAGTATGAAAACCTGATGGATGGAGGCAAGAAGGAAGATCATCACGATGATGGCAGCAACCAGGAGTTTAAGGTGCTGCATCCGATTGAAGATCTTTTGCAGGAAGGACAGGAGCTGCTGGTACAGGTTTCCAAAGAACCGATCGGTACCAAAGGGGCGCGTATTACCTCCCATATTTCACTGCCGGGCCGCCATGTGGTCTATATGCCGACGGTTGACCATGTCGGTATTTCCCGCAGGATAGAGGAAGAGGAAGAGCGTGAACGGCTGCGCGAGATTGTTGATCGTGTGCGTCAACCGGGTTGCGGCTTTATTGTGAGAACAGCCTCTGAAGGCAAGTCAGAAGATGATCTGCGCGCTGATATGCAGTATCTGGCAAAGGTCTGGGCAGCGATTGTCAGCATAAAGGAGAAGGCAACCGCGCCAAGCCTTATTCATGCCGACCTTGATGTGGTTCAGAAGGTGGTGCGGGACATTGTTACTGATGATGTTAATCGGATTGTGATTGACTCCAAGCCGGACCATGACCGGATCGTGCAGTTTATCTCCACCTTTATGCCAAAGATGAAATCCTCAATCGAACTGTACGATGAAGAGGAACCGATTTTTGATCAATATGGTCTGGAAGTGGAGATCAGCCGCGCCCTGGGCCGTAAGGTCTGGTTAAAGTCTGGTGGCTACATTATTATTGAGCAAACCGAAGCCCTGACCGCCATTGATGTTAATACCGGGCGTTTTGTTGGCAAACATAACCTTGAAGACACCATTCTTAAGACCAATCTTGAGGCGGTCAAGGAGATTGCCTATCAGCTGCGCCTGCGCAATATCGGCGGCATTATCATCATTGACTTTATCGATATGGAAAAAGAGGTCAATCGCGAGAAGGTTTACGCTGCCTTGGAAGATGCGCTTAAGAGTGACAAGTCAAAAACAAATATCCTGAAGATTTCAGAGTTGGGCCTGGTTGAGATGACCCGTAAGCGGGTGCGTGAGAGCATTGGGCGGATGATGTGCGAGCCTTGCCCCTACTGTGAAGGACGTGGTTACGTTAAATCAAAGACCACAATCTGCCATGAGATCTTCCGGGAGCTGAGGCGTGAGATGCTGGATATCCGTGGCACCAAAGTGCTGCTCAGCGTACACCCACAGGTGGCAGACCTGCTCTATGATGAGGAACGTCGCGGCCTTGAGGAACTGGAGAAGAAATTTAAAAAGCGGGTAACGGTTCGGGCTAAGCCGGGATTCCATCAGGAGCAGTTTGAGGTGGTCATAAGTTAGAATGCCATCAGTGGCACACACAATCTCAGTATGAATGAATAAAGGCACCGGACTGATCCGGTGCCTTTATTTTGTCTGGAACATTATGTGGTGCTAGCTATGCTGCCTTGCGCATGTCGCGATGATCAAGCTGCATGGTCAGGGCAACCATTGCCTCACGCATAATGTCAGATACCGACTTGTGGGTGCGCCGTACCAGTGACTCGAGCTGCTCACGCTCTTCATCGCTAACACGCATTGAAATGACATTGTAACGAGGATTTTCTCTCATTCTGCCCATGGTTTTGTTCTCCTTATGTAGGTGTTGTAGTTTTTGTTGTTTACGCAATGTTGTATACATATGCCAACACCGTGCCAAAAGTCGAAAAACAATAGTAACCACAATGATATCAGCTGAATACAAAATTAGACTATTTACATCTTATTTGCTTCTGGTCGAATAGTGGGCCAATGCTGGCACAATAAAGACAGAAGTATACACTATTCTAGAACAGATCAAGGATTTCCCTCGGTTCCACCCCCAAAAGCGTGTTCCAGTTTTCGTTGTACGGCTATGCCGTTCTTTTCAAGTAACCGGTAGAAGGTGCGACGCGGCACATCCGCAAGGCGAGCTGCCTTTGATACATTTCCGCCTGCTTCCTCAAGGTAGCGCAGGATCAGGTTGCGTTCCAGACGTCCCACGTGGGTTTCCCGCTCAGCCTTGAATGAGGTCCGGCGTACTCCTGGCAGGACGCCAGCCCGATCATCAAATATTTCGCGAAAAATAGAAGGCAGGTTTTCAAGTCGCACCACCCCGTCTTGTGAAAGTACCGCTGCCCGTTCAATTATGTTCTGCATTTCGCGAATATTGCCGGGCCAGTGATAATTGCGCATGGCAGTGACGGCCCGCTCTTCAATGCCGGTCAGGCGTTTGTTCAGTTTTTTGCGGGCTTTTTCGAGGAAATGGCGTGAAAGGATCGGGATTGATTCAGTGCGCTCCCGCAAGGGCGGCAGGTCAATTGAAAATACATTCAGTCGGTAATACAGATCCTCACGGAACCAGCCATCACGTACACCCTGCTCTAGATCCTTGTTGGTGGCAGCAATCAGGCGCACGTTGACCTTCTTGACTGCGGTGCCGCCCACGGGCCGCACCTCTCCCTGATCCAGAAGCCGCAGCAATTCGGCCTGCAGCTTGGGGGTAATATCACCGATCTCATCCAGGAAGATGGTGCCGCCATCTGCTGCCTCAAACAGCCCTTTCCGGTCTGCAATGGCACCGGTAAAAGCGCCCTTTTTGTGGCCAAACAGTTCACTTTCAAGCAGAGAGTCTGCCAGGGTGGTACAGTTGACCGTAACCAGCGGCTTGTCTGCCCGTGTACTCAGGCGGTGGATAGCCCGTGCCGTCAACTCCTTGCCGGTGCCGGTTTCCCCGCGAATTAACACCGTGGTTGGGGTCGGGCCGACATGGCGGATCAACTCGACAACAGCGGCATTTTCGCGGTCATCACCGATAATCATATCTTCACCAAGTTGCTTGTCCAGCTCCCGTGACATCAGTTCATACTTCTGCATCAGAATGCCGCGGTCTTCCTCCATCTTACGCAGGTTGTAGGGCAGGCACATGCCGATATCCGCCAACCCCTGAAATACGGCAACCGCGTGTTCGCGACAGGTGGCGTAACCGCAGGCACGGCAGTTCAACTCATCCCCCTGACTGAATTTAGCGGTAGCATGCAGAATTCTACGTACATCTTCCGGTTTAGGTGCGGGCAGCTTGATCGACTTGTCCTGAAAATTTTGCGAAAGCTGGGCAGGTGGTTTTGCGTTGCGGTAATGGGCCGCTGTCCGGTAGGGAACCATGCTGTTGGTATAACGGATAATCAGGTTGCGTTTGTAGAAGTTGGTCAGATCACGATTTTTACCAGGCCCGTCAACACAGCCGCCATCACAGAAACGCAGATCAACATAGCGCGGATTGATCCTTCCTGCGGCCAGATCACGTACAATTTCAAGCGAGTGGCTTTCCCCCTCTGCAGCAACGGTTTCTGTGTCAAGAAAATCAGTGGCAATATCCAGTGCCCGTAACGGCCCACCCGAGAGGGTAAACATACGCCCTTGCTCAGGGTCGATACCATCAAAAGCAGCCTCTGTAAGATTTGCCGGAGAGATCCCGCGCCTGCGGAAAAACAGTTCGATCTCGCCATAGGTCAGTACAACATCCACAAAATTGGCAACTTCTGGAGATTGAATTTCAAATTTGGCTGCAATGCAGGTGCTGAGGTACACCACCTTGGCCTGCGGCCCTAACGCCTCTTTGATAAAACGCCCCATGGCCAGCATGGGGGACACCACCGGCATCAGGTTAGGCAGCAGTTTGGGATAATGCCGCTCAATCAGGTCAACCACAGCCGGGCAGTGGGTAGAAATTAGCGTGTGGTCTGTTTTCGCAATTTCAGCAGCATAAAGCGGGGCGATCATGCGGGCGCCATGGGCGCCTTCATGCACTTCATGAAAACCGAGACTCTTCAGGCCCGCAACCAGCTGGCCAGGGGTGTAGGAGTGAAAAAAGGCAGGAAATGAACAGCCCAATACCGCCACAACCGGGTCGCCTGATGCCAGCAGTTCCTGGGTTTTAACCATTCGGTCAACAACCACCTTGGCCTTTTGCGGGCAGTTCAGGCAGTTACCGCAACCGATACAGCGTTCATAGATGATTTCAGCATAGCCGCCATCAACCTTGATCGCCTTGACCGGGCAGGTTCTTACGCAGGAATAGCAGGTGCGGCAGCGTTCCTTGTAGGTAATAATCGGCTGCATGATGGTGTTCTCCCAAAGAGATTTTCTCTTCATTGTACAGTATAGTATTGTAGTGTGCAACTTTTGGCACAAGGTAGTCTGGTTCTATTCTGGAGGCTCGAGCAGATACTGCCCCTTTCACTTGCTATTGAACAAGTGCATCGGTTAAGATTCAGGCTTAAATTTATCCATAGAGGTGGTTGCATGTTAGACCCGATAATTATTCAGGAACTTTGTGCTATTGTTGGTCCTGAAAATATAGCCACAGAAAAACAGGATCTGATCTGTTACGGTTACGATGCCACCCAGATGGAGTTTCTTCCTTCAGCGGTGGTGCATCCGGCCAATGCTGAAGAAACAGCAGCGGTTTTGCGGCTGGCCAATCAACGTATGTTTCCGGTCTTTCCCCGTGGCGCAGGCAGCGGCTTTACCGGCGGCGCCCTGCCCAAGGCAGGTGGCGTGGTGCTGGTGACCACCCGGATGAACAAGATCCTGCGGATTGACACGGAAAATCTGATTGCTGAGGTGGAGCCGGGGGTGGTGACTGAGGACTTCCAAAAGGCAGTCGAGAAGTTGGGACTGTTCTATCCACCTGATCCGGCCTCACTGAAATTTTCCACCCTGGGTGGCAACGTGGCAGAAAACGCCGGTGGCCCCCGCTGCGTCAAGTATGGCGTCACCAAGGATTTTGTGATGGGACTGGAGCTGGTCCTGCCCACCGGTGAAATCATCCGTACCGGCACCGAGACCTATAAGGCGGTGGTGGGCTACGACCTGACCCGCCTGCTGTGCGGCAGTGAAGGCACTCTGGGAGTAATCACCAAGATCATCTTCAAACTGCTGCCGTTGCCTGAAGCCAAGAAAACCATGCTGACCATCTTTGATTCCATTGATGGCGCTGCCCAGGCGGTCTCCACCATTATCGGCGCCAAGATAATCCCCACAACGCTTGAATTTATGGACTATGCCACCCTGCAGTGCGTTGAAAAGCGCTTTAACCTGGGAATCCCCCCGGAAGGCCGGGCCGTGCTGCTGATTGAGGTGGATGGTGACCTGGAGTTGATCGAAAAGCAGGCTGCCCGTATCCATGACCTGATCAAGCCGCTGGGGCTGGTGCAGTTCCGGGCTGCAAAAGACAATGCTGAATCAGAGGCGCTCTGGAAGGTACGGCGTCTGGTGTCTCCATCGCTCCGGGATGTCAATCCCCACAAGTTCAATGAGGATATTGTCGTGCCCCGCAGCAAGGTGCCGGTGGTAATTCGTCAGATTGAAAAGATCCAGCAGAAGTACGACATTCCGATCGTCAACTTCGGCCATGCCGGCGACGGCAATATACATGTCAATGTGATGATCAACAAAGAGATCCCGGGACAAGAGGAAAAGGCCCATGAGGCGATCAAGGAGATCTTTCAGGCTGCCCTGGATCTGAACGGCACCATGTCCGGCGAGCATGGCGTGGGATTGGCCAAACAGCCTTATATTGAGATGGAGCTGAGCCCGGCCCAGATCAAGACTATGCAGGGGATCAAGCTGGCGCTGGACCCCAACAACATTCTGAATCCGGGGAAAATATTCCCCTGGAAGGACACTCCCCATGCAGCATGATGATCAGAAAGAACTGCAGGAAGCCTCACTGGTCGGAAGGATTTTTTCACTGGAAGTTGCCTTGTTCTTAATGGGGGTGGCCTCACTGATTTATGGCCTGATCAATGGCGCAGGTATGAATATTTTCTGGGGGATAGTTATCATCCCTGGGGTGTTTGTCCTGCACAAGGTCAAGAGAAAGGACTGGAAGGCCCACTGGGCTGAGCTGGAGGAACAGAAGCTGCGCGAGCAGAAGCGGGAAGAGGAGCGCAAACGTGGCGGTAACTGATCCTGCCATCGTGCTGGCATCTGCCTCACCCCGTCGTTCTGAACTATTGGAGCTGGCAGGTGTTCCGTTCAGGGTGGCTCCGGCTGATATTCCGGAAGAACCGCTGCCGGGGGAAGAGGCGGTTGCGCATGCCCTGCGGCTGGCTGAAGAAAAGGCAGGTACTGCTGCAGAACGGGAAGCGTCGGGACGTTTTTTTATCGGTGCTGACACGATTGTGGTACTCCATGGCCGGATCATGGGGAAACCGGTGGATGGGGAAGATGCGGTTCAGATGCTGTCTGATCTGTCAGACCAGACCCACGAAGTGGTAACCGCCTACGCGGTGCTGGATAAGCAGAACAATGTCTGCAGCAAACGTGCGGTGCGGACACAGGTGGTATTTAAACCGTTGTCGCAGCAGGAGATTAGGGACTACGTCAAGACCGGCTGCCCGCTGGACAAGGCCGGTGCCTACGCCATTCAGGGTGGGGCTGCCCATTTTGTGAGGGAAATCCACGGTTCTTACACTAACGTCGTGGGGCTGCCCACCTGCGAACTGGTGGAAACCCTGCACCAGCTTGAGGCGCTGTTGTAATGACGAGCATTGCTGAGAACCTGACCCTGGTTCAGGCCTGTATCCAGCGTGCATGCCTCAAGGTTGGCAGAGAACCGTCTTCAGTGCGGCTGGTGGCGGTTTCCAAGCTACACCCCGTAACAATGGTCGCTGAGGCAGTCGAAGCAGGGCAGGTCATTTTTGGCGAGAACTATGTCCAGGAATTGGTCGACAAGGCTGCTCATTTGTCCGACCCAATTGCATGGCATATGATCGGCCATCTGCAGAGCAACAAGGTCAAGTACCTGCCCGGTATTGTCAGTATGATTCATACCGTAGACCGGCTGTCATTGGCCCAGGAGATTGACCGTCAGTGGCGTGATAAACTGTCTGCCGCCTGTAATATCTTGGTACAGGTCAATGTCTCCGGGGAGGCCACAAAGTCTGGCACAACCGCAACTGAGGCTGTTGAGCTGGTCCGGCAGATCGCCCGATTGCCCAACATCAGGGTACGCGGGCTGATGACCATGCCGCCCTTTTTTGATGACCCGGAACTGGCACGCCCCTATTTCCAAGAACTGCGTTTATTGGCTGAGCAGATTGATAAAGAGGCGATTCCCGGTGTCGAGATGGCTGAGCTGTCCATGGGGATGTCCGGCGATTTTGAGGTGGCGATTGAGGAAGGGGCGACCCTGGTGCGGGTCGGTACGGCTATTTTTGGCGAACGCTAGTTGGAGGAGGAATGCGACAATGAAACATCTGGTACTGATAACGTGTGTGCTGTTGCTGCCAGTAACAGCAGTTGCAGCCAGCTATTCCTGGACCGATCCTGCTGGTACGGTCCATTTTACCGATGATATTGGCTCCGTGCCCTCTAAATATCGGGCCAAGGCCCTGCGTCAGGCAGCAGGTGAAGAAGCTATCCCCGATACAAAGCCATCTGCAGCAAGGAATGGAGCCAAGCCTTCGGCAGCACCTGCCGCTGTCCCTGCCGGATCAGCTCAGGGGGCCGTAACCCCGTCCACTAAATTTGGTGATCGCACTGCTGCTGAATGGCAACAACAGTTTCAGGCACTACGGGCGCAACTGAAGACGATTGAACAAGGGATGGCGCAACTGAAGCAAGAGGGGGGAGACGGCAAGAGGATGCTTGGCCGGGAAAAAATTGCAGAGATAAATACCCGTAGTCGTCAACTTAATCAGGAGTATGAAAAAATCAGACTTCAGCTTAACCAGTTGGTTGAGCAGGCAAACAAGGCGGGCTTACCACCGGAATTTGGACAATAGCTCCACTACTTGCTCACCTCTTCAATTATTTTGACCACAAAGCGCTGGGCCGCTTCCACGGCCCGGCTGATATCCCAGCGGGACAGATCACGGTCTTCCACCAGATTGCTGATGCCACGTATCTCCAGGCAGGGGATGCCGTAGCGCAGTGCAGTCAAGGCAATGGCGGCCCCTTCCATATTTTCGCAGACCGCCTGGTGGCGTCGGGCCAGCTCCTGACCACGCTCTTTGGTACCGCTGCAGCTTGATACCGTCACAAAACGCCCGCGAACCAACCTCACGCCATGGCTGCCTGCCAGTTTCATCGCTTTCTGCGCTTCGTGTCGGGCCAGCGGAATACTATTGTACCAGGAACGGACTCCCTTGGTCAGCAGGGGCAGCTCCATCTGGCCCAGATCCAGCCAGGCGGTTGGTGTGTCAACCCCTTCATCACCAAAGATCTCATCGCTTGCCAGGGCAAGATCACCCACTGAAAGTCCGCTGCCCGGATAGGCTCCACCACAGCCGGTAATGATGAGTAGTTCAGGGCGATATCGCTCAATTAGGGAGGTTGCTGCAGATGCGGCGTTGGCTTTGCCGACTCCGCTGGCACAGCAGACCAGCCGGGTGGCCCCGATGTTTCCTTCGGTTGCGGGAAAAATAGCGTCAGCATCACAATAAGAATCCTGCAGCGTATTGGCCAGCAACTCAAGTTCGCGGGGCACGGCGGCCATAATCAGGATCGGTTTCATGGATGCTGTCTATTCCGCCTGTCCAGCTCCACCTCCGCATAGGCCGAATGGTTATGGATTGACTCGAAGTTCTCTGCCTCAACCGAGAACCAGGTGATATTCTCTGAGGCAGCCAGCCGCAGGTAGGCCTCCCGCACCATATCCTCCACAAAGCGGGGATTCTGGTAGGCCTGTTCCGTGACATGCTTTTCATCAGCCCGTTTCAGCAGGGCATAAAGCGGGCTGCTGCCGCACTGTTCAATCAGCTCCACCAGATCTTCAATCCAGATGAACTCTTTGTAGCGCACTTTGACGGTCATAATGCTGCGTTGATTGTGGGCGCCAAACTTCGACAGTTCCTTGCTGCAGGGGCAGAGCGAGGTGACCGGCACCTTGACCCCGAGCACAAAGTCAAGCTGATCACCGTTGAGGCAGGCATCAAACTCGCAGGTATATTCCATCAGGGAGCGAGCCTTGGAAACCGGTGCAGCCTTGTCAATAAAGTAAGGGAATTCTACCCGCAGGTGGGCGGTCTCTGCCCCCAGTTTCTGACGCATCTCCTGCAGGATCTCCTCCAACCGGTCCAGGGCGATCTGCTCCCGGTGGCGGTTCAGGATCTCTACAAAGCGGCTCATGTGGGTACCCTTGAACTGGTGCGGCAGGTCCACATACATATCCACGGTGGCGATGGTGTGCTGCAGGGAGCGGTGTTTGTCCTGGACCACAATCGGGTAGGAGATATTCTTTACCCCCACCTTGCGGATCGGGATCTTGCGGTGGTCACGGCTCTGCTGCAGGTCAGGCATGGTTCTGCTCATGGTGTATCTGCCTCCACTGCGTCCTGAATCGCCTGCCAGACGGTGTCGCGGCCATCCTTTGACAGGGCTGAGAAGTGGATCAGCTGCGACTTGTCCATCTGCAGCTTGGTAGCAATGGCAGCGCTCTGCTTGGCCCGCTCATTTTTGGTCACCTTGTCGCACTTGGTCAGTACGATAATCGGGCGGCGGTTGTAGGAACGCAGCCAGCTCAGCATCTGCAGATCTTCGTCCGACGGAATCCGGCGGATATCCAGGATCAGCACCACCCCTTTCAGGGACTCACGTCCTGAAAGGTAGCGCTCCATCATCGGCCCCCACTGACGCTTCACATCCAGCGGTACCTTGGCATAGCCGTAACCGGGCAGATCCACCAGGTTAAGGGAAAACGGGACACCGGTCACCTGAAAGAAGTTGATCAGCTGGGTCCGCCCAGGGGTTGAACTGGTGCGCACAAGAGCCTTGCGTTCAACAATAACGTTGATCAGGGATGATTTGCCCACGTTTGAACGCCCGGCAAAGGCGATCTCAGGCAGATCAACCGGTGGATAGTCAGCCGGTTTAACGGCGCTTTTAATAAACGTTGTCTGATGAATGTGCATAGTTGTGCAGTATAGGTGCTGTCCCGTTACGGAGCAAGCTGATAATCTTGTTATTACAGCTTTTAGTGGTCTTACAGCCCTGCCTTGGCCAGCTCTTCCACCAGTTTTTTCTGGCTGCTGTTCAACCCTTCCGGCACATGCACGCTAATCTTGACGAACAGATCTCCCTTGGCGTTTGAGCCAAGCGCCTTGATGCCGCATCCTTTTAAACGAATTTTAGTGCCGGGCTGGATCCCTGCCGGTACCTTGATCCGTTTAGGCTCTTCCAGGGTTGGTACCTCAAGACTGACCCCCAGGCAGGCCTCACTGAAGCGGATGGTCCGCTCCACAAACAGGTCGCCACCATCACGGGTAAAGGCTGGATCATTGGCAACCCGGATATCAAGGTAGAGATCGCCATTGGGGCCGCCGTTTTCTCCGTCACTCCCCTTGCCAGCAATCCTGATCCTGCTACCGTTATCCACTCCGGCCGGAATCTTTACCTTCAGCTCCTCACGCTGGCCGTTACGACGGAAGGCTACCAGACGCTCACCGCCGGTAGCAGCATCACGGAACCCGAGATCAACGGCCAGGGAAAGATCACCGCCCTGGCGCGGCGCCCTGCTGAAGCCCCGTCCACCACCGCGACCAAAGGCACCGCCAAACAGGCGTGAGAAGATATCTTCACCGCCCCCCATCCCCATATCCTTGAAGGTGCCGGAAAAGTCAAAGTTGCGGAAGATATCTTCCTGGCTGTACTGCTGGTGGAAGTCAGATGAGCCAAAGGTGTCATATTTTTTGCGCTTTTCCGGGTCAGAGAGGACGGCATAGGCCTCGTTGATCTCCTTAAACTTCTCCTCTGCCGCTGCATCACCCTGATTGCGGTCCGGGTGATATTTGACCGCCAACTTGCGGAATGCCTTTTTAATATCATCAGCTGAGGCATCCTTGGCAACACCCAGCGCCTCGTAGTAGTCTTTCTGTGCCATTGTCCGGTACTCCTTTCATCCAATTCGTATAACAATTTAGGCAGGTTTTGCCCAACTGTCAACGTTGCTTGACAGTCCCATGGGGCCACCGTACTATCTTGTTACCACAGTACGAGAGGACTACCATGAAAAAGGTGCTGGTGATTGGCGGCGGCATATCCGGTCTTTCCACCGCCTGGCTGTTGGATAAGCGGGCCAGAGAGGCCGGTATTGGCCTTGATCTCTGTCTGCTTGAGCAGGAACAACAGCCCGGCGGCAAGATCAAATCGGTACGCGAAGATGGTTTTCTGTGTGAATGGGGCCCCAACGGGTTTCTGGACAGCAAGCCCCAGACTCTGGAGTTGTGCGCTGCGCTGGGGATAACCGATCGTCTGCACCGCAGTAATGATAATGCCCGCAAACGCTATATCTTTACCGGTGGAGAGCTGCACCGCCTGCCGGAAAACGGCCCTTCTTTTCTGAAGAGTCGCCTGTTGTCATGGCCGGGCAAATTCAGGCTGTTGGGGGAACCGTTTGCCGCCAATCCGCCGGGTACAGACGAAAGTCTGGCTGCCTTTGGCCGTCGCCGTCTCGGTGCAGAGGCACTGCAGAAACTGATTGCGCCAATGGCCTCCGGCATCTTTGCCGGTGATCCTGAAACCATGTCGCTGGTCTCCTGTTTTCCCCGGATTGCAGAACTGGAGCGGGAGTATGGCGGCCTGTTTGTGGCCATGCTGGCCCTGGCAAAGAAAAAGAAGCAGGAGCGCAAAGAAGGCAAGATCAGCAGCTCTGCTGCCGGGCCGGGTGGTACCCTGACTTCATTTAAAGAGGGGATCCAGTTTCTGACTGATACTCTGGCAGCCCAACTGGGTGAGCGGGTCAGAACCGGGGTTGCGGTTGCTTCGGTTACCAGATCAGGTGACAACTGGGAGGTCAGAACCACGGCTGGTGAAACCCTGCAGGCAGATCTGGTGATCTCGGCAGCACCGGCTTTTGCTGCTGCTGGTATGCTGGAAGGTGTTGATGCTAGCCTGGTTGATACTCTGCGACAGATCCTCTATTCCACCCTGAATGTGGTCTGCTGTGGTTTCAAAACCGAAGGTCTGGGACATCCGCTGGATGGCTTTGGCTACCTGGTGCCCAAGGAAGAAGGGCGTACCGTATTGGGCACCCTTTGGGATTCAAGTATGTTTGAGGAACGGGCACCAGAGGGTATGGCACTGTTACGCAGCATGGCCGGTGGTGCCTGCAAGCCGGAACTGATGGAGCTGCCAGAGTCTGAACTGCTGCAGCGGGTGCGGGATGACCTGCAGGTTGCCATGGGGATCACACAGTCCCCCTGTTTCAGCCGGATCATCCGCCATCAGCAGGCGATTCCCCAATACACCGTGGGACATGGCAAGCGGCTAGAGGCGATTGAAGGACGTTTGTCCAGTCTGCCTGGTCTGCTGTTGACCGGTAACGCCTTTAAAGGGGTGGGCTTGAACGACTGTGTGGCGGCCTCACAGGCTGCCGTTGACAAGGCACTGGCCGTACTTGGAGGATAACCATGAAGATCAGAAAAAAACTGTTTGCTGATTTTGAGTATGAAGAGGTGCTGGACAGCAAGACCCGCGAACTGATCCGGGTCGGCTGTGCCGTGGCGGTGGGGTGCCCCACCTGACTGAAGAAGCACTTCGCCCTGGCGAAGGAAGCCGGCGCCGGGAGCGCTGAACTGAAGGAAGCCATGGCCTATGGGGTGATCGCTCCGGCTGGCAGGGCTAAGAATTTTGCACTGGAGCTGATGGAAGAGTTAGAGCAGTCCTGATTCCACAAAACTGAAGTAGCTGCCATCCCCGATAATGATATGATCCAGTACCTTGATCCCCAGTATCTCACCGGCCTCTTTCAGGCGGCGGGTGATCTCGCGGTCCTCCCGGCTGGGGGCCGGATCACCGGAGGGGTGGTTATGGATGAAGATTACGGCAGCGGCTGATTCCCGCACTGCCGGGGCAAAGACCTCCCGTGGATGGACAATGGATTGATTCAGGCAGCCTTCTGATACCTGCACCTTGCGGGTGATCCGGTTCTTGCCGTCCAGCAGCAGGGTCAGAAACAGCTCTTTACGGTTGTCACGCAGTTCATGGTGGAAAAACTCAAAGACCTGGGCCGGTGCGGTAAACCGTTCCAGGGTTTCCAGCCGCCGGGCCTGAAAGCGGCTTCCTAACGTAAAGGCGGCCTTGATTGAGGAGGCCTTTGCCAACCCCAATCCTTTAATCTGCTGTAGTTCATTCAGTTCAGCCTGGGCCAGTTCCCGCAGGTTGCCATTAAACCGCTCCAGCAGTTCCCGTCCCAGATCAATGGCACTTTTGCCTGCTGCAGCATCGCCGGTACGCAGTACCAGAGCCAGCAGTTCTGCATCAGACAGGGCTGTTACCCCGCGTTTAAGCAGTTTTTCCCGTGGCCGTTCATCTTCCGGCCAGTCTTTGATGGCATTGCTGCTCATGGCAGCAGGCCTGCCCCCAACAGTGCCATAACCCCAATTCCGGTAGCAACCCGGTACCAGACAAAGGGCCAGAGGGTGCGGCTTTGTACAAATTTCAGCAGAAAGGCAACGCTGATATAGCCGACAATTGCCGAGACCACTACCCCCACCAGCATCGGCATGGCCATACCCGGTTCAATGCCATGCCTGACCAGATGAATCCCTTTCAGCAGGGCAGCGCCAAATACAATCGGTAATGAGAGCAGGAACGAAAAACGGGCCGCATCAGTACGGACCAGCCCCAGCAACAGTCCGGCAGTGATGGTGATGCCGGAGCGGGAAACACCCGGTACCAGGGCCAGGCACTGGAAACACCCCACCAGCATGGCTGTGCCCAGGGTAATGGAGGCAACATCGCGCAGTTGTTTGCCGTAGCGGTCGGCCAGCCCAAGCCCCAGTCCGAACAGGATCAGCATCAGGGCGATCATCAAGGGGCTGTTGCGAAAGATCGCTTCAATCGGCTCTTCCAGTGTTTTGCCAACCACTGCTGCCGGTACTGAGGCCAGCACAATCATCCAGGGTAGCCGCAATTCTTTTTTATCACCAGGCTGGTAAAAACCGGTCAGGCCATCATGAACCAGGGTGACCACATCATTACGGAAGTAAAAAAAGATGGCCAGAAAGGTGCCAAAGTGCAGGGCTACATCAAAGGTTAGCCCAGAATCGGGCCAACCCAACAGACGGGGAATCAGGATCAGGTGGCCGGAGCTGCTGATCGGCAGCACTTCAGTGGCCCCCTGAATCAGGCCCAGCAGGGCGGCATGGAGCAGGTCCATTAGTTGTTACTCCTTGGGAAGGCTTTTGGTGGTAGGGGTTAACTGCAGAGAAGCACCATCCTGCCTACCCTGATGGAATGCCTCTGAAACAACGGTGGAACTGCGGCTGCGTCGTGTTCTCAGCTGGCCGATATACTCTTCTTTGTACTGCTGAATCAGGGCATCCTTGATCGGCACCAGTGCCTTACTGGTGGTGGGGGTCTGGGCCTTCTGGGCCTGCAGGGCCTGACGTATGCCATGCACACCGCCCAGCAGATAGGAGCTGCGGACCCTCTGGCGATCAGTGGGGTGCAGCTTGTCATCACTCAGCTCCAGGCTGCTGAGGTATCCTGAGGCCAGTCTGCGCAACTCCTTGATCAGAAACTGCAGGGTGCAGGCTGCCACACCTGGATCTTCTCCCACCCCGATGAAGCGCAGTCGGCTGTTTTCCTGGGTTGTGGTAACAATCGGAAAACAGTCAAAGGCATTGGCCACGGTGGCAAACAGGGATGAGAGCCATTTGGCAACGGTCTTGGCCACCACCAGTTCTGCCTCGCCAGCGCCTTCTTCCTGAACCTCAAGTTCAGACATGGCCAGGTTGTGTTCAGCCAACAGGCGTTGGGCATGGGCCGCAGCCAGGGCTGCTTCATGTTCGTTGCTGCTGTTTGAAAGGGCCAACAGTTTGCGCACCCGCTCAATTATCCGCTCACGGGTCATGCTTTACCTGCTTTGGCGCTAACTCAAGGTCTTCACCGGCAATGATCGATTCACGGGTCAGTTCCGCCAGACCGGGGTCTTTGCGGCGGAAGCGTACCACCAGCCAGTAGCAGAGAAAATAGGAGAGGAATGCTGCAGCAAGACCGATGATGGAACTGCCCAGCAGCACGGCCTTGGCGTAGGGCTTCAAGGCTGTCCAGCTTAGCTCAGCAATATGGAACGGGCGGGGTGGAATGTTGAGCAGCCATTCGCCAAACTTGTAGCTGGCAGCCAGAACCGGTACAACTGTCAGCGGTGTATTGACCCAGGCACCGGTAATCGTCGTCAGCTTGTTGAGGCGGAACAAAAAGGCAGCAGCAATGGCCAGAGGGGTATGGATGCCGAAAAACGGGGTGATACTGATAAAGACACCAACCGCAAAACCGGCGGCAATATGGCCGGGGTGACTGTCAAGGGCAAGAATTGCCTTCATCCGCTGTTTTATCTGTTCTTTATTCATGGGAAAGCCCACTCTAAAGAGCAGGCTGCCGGTTTGTCAATCGTCAAAAACAATTGCAGCATAATTGTAATAATGGTAACCAGTCCGCATCAACCAGTACACACTATCTATTCCTGTCGGGAGTAAACTATGCCCCATCGAGAGCTGACCCATTATGCTGTTTCAGTAGTTGGCGCTGATCGTCCCGGCATTGTTGCCGGAGTTACCGAGGCACTCTACAAGCTGGGTTGCAATATTGCCGATTCCAGTTGTGCCATGCTGGCTGGCGAATTCGCCATGATCCTGATTATTTCCCATAAAAAACCGTTTACCAAGGCGCTTCTGATTGAAGAGTTAAAGCCGGTCTGCGAGCGGATGGCCATGACTCTTTCAGTACGTCACCTGCCGCTGGGTGAAGAGGACCGCAAGGAAACAGCCGGTGAGATCTGCCAGATCACCGTCTATGGCGCTGATCAGCCGGGGATTGTCTATCGGGTTACCAATACCCTGGCAGCGCACCAGATTAATATCATGGATCTGCAGACCAAGCTGGCCGGAACAGAGCAGGAGCCGGTTTATATCATGCTGCTGGAGGCAACCCTGCCGGATGGTCTTGAGCCGGAAGCGGTGGATCAGCTCTTAAACGGCCTGAAGCAGGAGCTGCAGGTTGAGATCAGTGTGCGGATCGTTACGCCGGTGGAGCTGTAATGGCGGTTCAACCGATTTTGAAATACCCGCACCCGTTGTTGAAAAAGATGGCTCACCGTGTTGATACGCTGGATACAGCTATTCCTCTTCAGGCTCTGGTGCAGGACCTGCTTGATACCATGCAGGCCGGTCCCGGTTCGGTGGGGGTGGCTGCGCCCCAGATCGGGGTGGGTTTGCGGGTCTGTGTGGTTGATGTATCCAACAGCCGTCACGGCAAGGATAACAACCACGGCCTGCTCTGCATGGTCAACCCGGAGATCATCAGCCGTAGCGGTAATGCGGTGATGCGGGAAGGCTGCATGAGCGTGCCGGACTATACCGGCGATGTTGAACGGGCCACTGAGATAACCGTCCGTTTTCTGGATAGCCAAAGCGGCCTGGAACGGGAAGTGGCTGCCTCCGGGTTTGAGGCGGTGGCAATCCAGCATGAGATGGATCATCTGGACGGTCTGCTTTTTCTGGATCGGGTTATCAGTGTTTCAACCGGCCTTTTCCGGCGGAAGCAATATCGCTAGGGGGGTAGATGAAAAAGACAGAACAAAAGGTGCTGCTGCAACTTGCTCGCGCAACCATCGTTGCACAGGTTAACAATCAACCGCTACCCGGTATTGAAAAACCGTCAGAGGCGCTGCAATCACACTCAGGCTGCTTTGTAACCATCAAACAGCAGGGGCAGTTGCGGGGCTGTATTGGTAGCTTTGTGGTCCAGCAGCCGCTCTGGCAGACTGTGCGGGAGATGGCGGTCTCGGCTGCCACCCGTGACCCCCGTTTTTACCCGATGCGGCCAGCTGACCTGGCTGATTTTCTGCTGGAGATCTCGGTGCTTTCACCGTTACAGCTGATCCAGTCGGTTGACGAGATTGAGGTTGGTGCCCATGGCCTCTACCTGATTAAGGGACATGCCCATGGCGTGCTGCTACCTCAGGTGGCGATTGAATATGGCTGGGATCGGGAGACCTTTCTGCGTCATACCTGCCTGAAGGCCGGTCTGCCTGAAACGGCCTGGAAAAAGGATTGCGAGATCTATATCTTTTCTGCCGAGGTTTTTGGGGAATAAAACCAGCGTTAATGTTACGTTGGCCTTTATTCTGTTGTGCGGTTTGATCTGCCCCGCCACTGGATTATCTTGTTTACTCTACCGTTGTTGTCAAGTTATACTCATTAAAAGCTCGGTTTGTTCATGTCAGCTTTATTTGAGAAACGATAAAACGGTAGAGGAGCTACAATATGCGGTGCGCTCTTATTTCCCTGCTTTTTTTGCTAAGCCTCCTAACCCTTCCCGTAACTCCTTGCCTGGCGGTAAAACTCAACACCCCGGCCCCGGACTTTACCCTTAGAGACCTGCAGGGTGGCAGACAAACCCTTTCAGGATACAGAGGCAAGCTAGTACTGCTTAACTTCTGGTCCACCACCTGTCCTCCCTGTGTACAGGAACTACCATCACTGAATGATCTCCATAAAGACCAGAAACAGGCAGGGTTGCTGGTGTTGGGCATTGCGCTTGATCCTGCTGAAAAGCCGGTTCGTGAGCTGGCGGGCAAGTTGCGGCTGGAGTTTCCGATCATGCTTGATAGTAACAAGGATGTCTATTTTGACAGTTACGGTCTGTTTGGGCAGCCGGTAAGCGTCATTGTTGATCGTAACGGTCTGGTGCGTGAAAAGATGATTGGCGCCGTGGACTGGAACTCCACCCAGATCAGGGCAAAAATTAACAACTATTTGAAAGGACGGTGACCCGTATGTATTCTTGGTTGAGGTTTGGCGTGGTGGTAGTGGCAGCCTTTGGCATGGCTGGCTGCAGTTCCGGTAACTTTATGGTCTACAAGGATTCCAAACATTTTTATGTGACCAGCACCGGCCCAGAATTGCGCAGGATCCTGTGCGATTCTGGTGATATGGATAAAATTGCGAAGGACTCAAAGCTACCGGATGCCCTGCAGAAGGATCTTAAGGACGGTATCTGCAACAGTAACAAAGTCAAAGAACGGTTAATGGCAACTCTTGAGGGGATGACCAAGGAACAGCGTACTGCATTGAAAACGGCATTTCAACAAAATGGCTACGACATTAACGTCGTAGCCAACTGTTGAGGCAGCGGCTACTAGCGCCCGTGTGGCGCTAAGGATTAGATATACGAAGTGAGCAGGTTAGCTGGACAATTGTCAGTTGTCTGATAGAAGAATTGCATCATAACGTTAGCCCTGAAAGGAGATTTTCATGAAGAAACTCATTACGTTGTTGGCTGTTGTTGTTGCTGCTTCTGTTGTCTATGCCTCAGAACCTGCCAAACCTGAGCTGCGTCCAACCCAAAAGGCCATGCAAGCGCGTGCCGGTTGGATGAAGGCGATGGGCGAGAATCTGGCTGCCAAGAAGTTTGTGGATGTTGCCAAGGATGCTGAGGCGCTGGCTGGCCAAACCAAGAAAATCGGGGAGAGCCATCCTAATCCGTTGGCAAAGGAGCTGACGCTGAAGGTGTCCGGGTTGGCAAAGGCCACTGCTGAGGCAGCAGGCAAACAGGATGAGGCTGGAGTAAAGGCAAAGCTGGGTGAAATTAAGGCGACCTGTGGTGAGTGTCACGCCAAAATCAGGGATAAGAAGTAGTATGCAACGTAGTTGTTATGCCGGTGATAATGCCATTGGCAGGATTCTCTGCTGGATGTGTTGATGGTGCTGGATACCTTTGTCATTAGGGCCTTGAAGAACCGCAGGGGATACAGTTAGGGGAAGTCTATTTCCTGTCTGATCTCTGGGGTCTTCAGGGCCCTATACATTTGGAACTGGTGTTCATTGACAGTCCCTGCTTTTAAGGTAGACTTTCAGAGTCTCCAGACAAAGGAGGAGTAAACGCCAATGTTACCTCTCTGCAAAACGACAGTTATCTGTTGCCTCTTCTGTTTGCTGCTGGCCTGCTCGCCAAAGGAGCCAGTCAAGATCGGCTTTCTGGGTGGCATGTCAGGACGTTCTGCAGATTTAGGGGTGGCTGGCCGCAATGGCACCATGCTGGCCATTGAGCAGCGCAATGCTTCCGGTGGCATTCATGGGCGGTCAGTGGCACTTGTGGTGAGGGATGATGAACAAAATCCAGCGGTTGCTCAAAAAGCGGTTGCTGATCTCCTGAACCAAAATATTGAGCTGATCATTGGTCCGATGACCAGCAGTATCGCTATGGCGGTCCTGGACCAGGTCAATGCCTCAAAGAGTATCCTGCTTTCTCCCACCGTCACGACAACAGCACTTACCGGCAAGGATGACAATTTTATGCGGGTGACTGGTGACACCGGTTCTTATGCAACCAAGGTTGCCCGTTATCAGGTTCAGAAGTTTGGGCGACGGACTGTCGCTGTGATCTATGACCAGAATAACCGTTCCTACACGGAAAGCTGGTTTAGGGATTTTAGACGTGAGTTTGAACGGCAGGGAGGTTCTGTCAGGACCGTCCAAACCTATGGTTCGTCCCCCTATACCTCATTTAATCAGCTGGCTCAGGTCCTTTTGAAGGATAAGCCCCAGCTGATACTTGTTATCAGCAACGCCATTGATGCAGCCCTGATCTGCCAGCATATACGAAAACTTGATGCAGCGGTGCCGATTGAGATGGCGGAGTGGGCTTCAACGGAGCGCTTTATAGAGCTGGCCGGTGGAGCCGCTGAAGGGATTATGGTCTCGCAGTTTGTTAACCGTAATGATCGTTCAGAGCGTTATCAGACGTTCCTGAAACAGTACCGTGAACGTTTTGGTGGCCAGGAACCGGGTTTTGCCGGACTTGCCGGGTATGATGCAGCCTTGGCTGCCATGGAGGCCTATGGTGCACGGAAGCAGGGTGAATCGCTCAAACAGGCTATTATCCGTCTGAACAGCTTCCAGGGCGGGCAGTTACGCTATCAGATTGACCGTTTCGGGGATGCGAACCGCGAGACAACGGTCACCATTGTTCGTAATGGAACCTATCAGACCCTGGAGTAGATTGCCGTATGTCCGTGCGTCCGTTACGTCATATGCTGGTTCGCTTTGCTGCGTTGGTTACCCTGTTGCCGCTGGGGTTAAGCGCGCTGCTGGGCGTTCTGTGGCTGTTGCCCCAGGCTGAACAGGAGATCGCCTCCTATCATCGCCAGCTGGCAGTGACTATCGCGGGACAGGTTGACTCCTACTTCAAGACATCTCGTGCCTCTGCTGTTTCTGTAGCAGCCGTTACCAGCCATAAAGAAGCCCTTGTTGCTACGCAAAAGGCCATTGCAACCAACCTTCAATTACTTAAACGGCTGCGAGCCATGTATCTGGTTGATGCCACTGACCATGTGCGCGTTATTGGCGTCAGCAATAGCCCCAAGGCCTTGCAGAACGATCTGATCGGTCTGGATCTCTCCCGTAATGAACTGCTGCAAAAGGCAAAAAGCACCCATGTTGAACAGTGGTCAGACAGTTTTCTTTCTGTGGTTGGCGGCGGACTGTCGGTTGCCGTTGCCGTACCTGCAGGCACTGATGTGGTGATTGCCGAGTTTGACCTTGCCTACCTGAGTGAGTATCTCCATCAGACAACATCCGATCCCGAACAGGTGATTATGCTGATTGACCGGCGTGGACAGGTCGTTGCTGATCAGGCCGGGACCTGGACCGCCCAGCAGCTGAATCTGAATAACATTCCGCTGATCCGTGACCGGACTCAAGCGTCAAAAGAAGTACGCGGCAGCCTGGTGTTGAACGGGGTTGAGATGGTGGGCAGCCTGCATAAGATCAACACGGTTGACTGGTGGGTGCTGGTGGCGCGTCCGACCCAGACCGCCTATCGTCAGCTCTGGACCTCATTGGGTATCTTGGCAGTAGCGCTTTCTGCCACAACACTGGCAGCCTTTGGCGTGGCCATGATCCTGACCCGCCGGATGTCACAGCGCTTTGAATCGCTGGCTGCACATGCGCAACAGGTTACCAGTGGTAATGAGGCAAGCGACTGGCCACATTCTAACATAGCTGAATTCAACGCCTTGGCAGACAGCCTGGAAAAGATGTCAGAAAGTCTGCATGAACGGGCCAGGCTGCTTGAAGACGAGATTGCAGAACGCCAGCAGGTGCAGGAACAACTGCATGAAAAAGCGCTGTTGCTTGAACAGGAGATCGGTGAACGGGTACTGGCAGAGCAGAGCCTGCAGGTCAAGCAGACCCAGCTTGAGGCGCTGAACCTGACTTTAGAAGACCGGGTGCAGCAGGAGTTGGCCAAAAACCGGGAGAAGGATGCCCTTATGATTCAGCAGGGGCGTCTGGCCGCCATGGGAGAGATGATCTCCAACATTGCCCATCAATGGCGCCAACCGTTGAATGAACTGGCAATTATGGTCCAGACCCTCAGGCTTGAGTATGATGACAAGCTGCTGGACGGTGAGCGGATTGATGAGTTTACCGATGACAGCATGAACACCATTCAACATATGTCTCAGACCATCAATACCTTCCGTGACTTTTTCAAGCAAGATCGTGTGGCGCAGCAGTTTGACCTGGCCGGGGCGATCTTGTCGACAACCGGTTTGCTTCAGGCCTCGTTTCAGGCAGCTGGTATCCGGCTGCAGCTTGAGCTGCAACCGGGCCTCTTGCTACAGGGGAGGCTGAATGACTTTTCTCAGGTTGTCTTAAACCTGTGCAACAATGCCCGCGATATACTGCAGGTCCGGGCTGTGCGTGATCCCTTTATCCGGGTGGCTACGCAGCAGCTTCAGGATACGGTTGAGATCGTGGTGGAAGATAACGGCGGCGGCATTTCAGATGAGGTGATCGACAAGATCTTTGACCCGTATTTTACCACCAAGCATAAGGCCCAGGGGACCGGTCTGGGGCTCTATATCTCCAAAAAGATTGTTGAGGGCAGCTTTAACGGTACGATTGAGGTTAATTCTCAATCAGAGGGCACCTGCTTCAGGATTGTCGTGCCGGTAAAGCAACCTGAAGTAAGTAGCTGATGTATTGATGCTGATAAATAATTTTTAAGCAGTTTCCTCGACAATGGCCTCATCCGGCTTGCGCAGCAGTAATGAGACTGCTACCGCAACCGCCAACGTGACCATGATCACGGCCAGCGAGAGGCTGATCGGTATATGGATACCAAGCATCATCAGGATCATCTTGGTCCCTACAAAGGCCAGGATCAGGGCGATGCCGAACTTGAGATACACGAACATTCCCATCAGGTTGGCCAGCAGGAAGAAGAGTGAGCGTAGTCCCATAATGGCAAAGATGTTAGAAGTCAGTACGATGAACGGGTCCAGGGTGATGGCAAAGATGGCTGGAATCGAGTCCATGGCAAAGATCAGGTCGCTGCTTTCCACCACCAGCAGCACCATGAACAGTGGACTGGTGACCCAGATCCGCATCTTGCGGGTGAAGAACCAGTCTCCCCGTATCCGGCGGGTCATCGGCAGAATCTTGCGGGCAATGCGGACCAGCGGGTTTTTTTCCGGCTCAATTTCGTCATCATCGCTGAAGGCCATCTTCCAGGCGGTATAGACCAGCAGTGCACCAAAGATGTAGAACAGCCACTGAAACTCCTTCAGCAAGGCAGCGCCGATAAAGATGAACAGTAGACGCATCACAATAGCGCCGATAATCCCCCACTTGAGCACCTTGGCCTGCAATGCACCCTGTACCCCGAAGACCGAGAAGATCATGATAAAGACAAACAGGTTGTCCACCGAGAGCGACTGTTCAATCAGGTAGCCGGTCAGAAACTCCAGTGCCTTTTGCTGGCCCATGGTGTACCAGATCCCGCCACCGAACAACAGGGCCAGGATCATCCAGATCACGGTCCAGGTGGCTGCCTTTTTGAAACTGACCTGACCGCTCCTGCGATTCAGGCTCAGATCTATGACCAGCATAAAGCTGATCAGGGCTGCAAAAACGATCCACATGATGGTGGTAGGTGACATGTACAAACTCCAGATTTACAGGGAAAAGAGGCGCCAGCCCATGGCAACGCCAAAGACCAGAAACATGACCCCGGCAGTGCGGTGAATCCAGCAGACCGGTATATATTTGACCAGTTGTTTGCCGGCAAAGATGCCGATCAGCGAGACCAGCCAGAGTGCCAGGGTTGAGGCAACAAAAACGGTAGCGATGCCAGACAGGCTGCCGGAATGTTGGGCTGCCTGGCTGGCGGTCACCAGCTGGGTCTTGTCCCCCAGTTCTGCCATAAAGATCATGATGAAGGCGGTCCGAACCGCATCAGCTGCCGTGGGGGCCGGGCCGTCTTCATCTTCGGCATCACAGGCATTTTTCAGGGTGCTGTAGCCAAAGTACAGAAACAGCAGGGCAGAAACCAGCGTCACCCAGAAGATCGGCAGCACCAGAAACAGGATCTTGCCCACCAGTACCGCTGCCAGATTCAGCACGGTAAAGGCAGCGGCAATGCCGATAAAGATCCGTTTCCAGGGGTACCGTAGCGCCAGGGCCATGGCAGTGAGCTGGGTTTTATCACCCAGCTCTGCCAGAAAGATCAAACCAAAGCTGCTGATAAAAGTGGACAGTTCCACCTAGAACTTCACTTTCGGTGCCACCTTGGCCCCTTCTTCGGCCTTGAACGGCTCCTTGCGCTTCAGGTGCAGCATCATGGAGTTGGTCAGGGAGTTGGGGAAGGTGCGGATGCTGGTGTTAAAGGCCTGTACCTGCTTGTTGTAACGTTCACGGGCCACGTTGATCCGGTTTTCTGTCCCTTCCAGCTGCTTCTGCAGATCAAGAAAGTTCTGGTTGGCCTTCAGGTCAGGATACTTCTCTGCCACCACCATCAGGCGGGACAGGGCGCCGGACATCTGACCCTGCATCTGCTGGAACTTGGCAATGGCTGCCGGGTCATTAATAACATCCTTGCTGATCTTCATGCCACCCACGCTGGCACGGGCTTCCGTGACCGCCTTCAAGGTGTCGGCCTCATGTTTGGCATAGCCCTTGACCACCTCAACCAGGTTGGGGATCAGGTCGTTACGACGCTGATAGGCGGATTCCACATCGCCCCAGGCAGCAATAACCGCTTCTTCATTGGCCTGCATGGAGTTGTAACCGCAGCCGGACAGCATACTCATTAACAGGGTTCCCATAATCAACAGCATGATTCGTTTCATTGTGATTCCTCCTTTTTGGGGGTCTTCTTCTTTGTCTTCGTTTCGATGTAGGTCTTGACCTTGTGCAACAAATCCTTGGCCCAGACAAATTCAGTGGCCAGTATCCCCAGGCCCAGCGGTATCACCACGATTGCCGGGCCGGGGGTAAAGATCATGATGATGCCGATGATCACCACGGTGGTTCCAATTACGCCCACCACCAGTTGGCGGGCCTTGCGCAGGGTCCAGTGCAGCATTAACGCTGGGCCATGGCCTGCAAACGGGCGATCCGCTCTTCCATGGGCGGATGGGTGGAGAACAGGCTCATCATGCCGCCGCCGGTCAGCGGGTTGACGATGAACATGTGGGCCGTGGCCGGTGTGGCATCATGCATCGGAATCTGGTGCGACGCATTCTGCAGCCGTCCCAGCGCACTTGCCAGGGCGCGGGGCTTGCCGCAAATCTCGGCACCGGTTGCATCAGCCAGATATTCCCGTGAGCGGGAAACCGCCATCTGGATCAGCATCGCCATAAAGGGGGCCAGAATGGCCATGGCCAGTGATCCCACCAGGCCGCCAAGACCGCCACCTTCTTCATCATCACGACCTGCGCCCAGCATGGCTCCCCATTGCAGCATGCTGCCGATCATGGAGATAGCACCGGCAAAGGTGGCGGCAATGGTTGAGATCAAGATGTCGCGGTTTTTGACATGGCCCAGCTCATGGGCCATTACCCCTTCCAGTTCCTCAGGGGAGAGGATCCGCAGAATCCCTTCCGTGGCTGCCACGGCAGCATGGCTGGGGTTGCGGCCGGTGGCAAAGGCATTGGGTGACTGGTCCGGGATGATGTACACCTTGGGCATCGGCAGATTTGCCCGTCCAGCCAACCGCTCCACCATGTCATAAAAGGCCGGGTTCTCACTGCGGGTGATCTCCTGGGCGCCATACATCCGCAGCACGATCTTGTCTGAAAACCAATAGCTGCCAAAGTTCATGACTGCTGCCATGACAAAGGCGATCAGCATGCCGCCTGATCCGCCAACAGCACCGCCCATGGCCACCAACAGCACGGTTAACAGTGACAGCAGCAGGGTTGTTTTAAACTGGTTCATCATTACTTGGTTCCTCCGTTAGGTTGCTTTGATAAAGCCGGGGAAGGCCAAATAAAAAAGACCTTTACCCACGGCGAAATAAAAATTCAGCACCTGGATAAAGGTCTTGCTGGCGATTTCTCGTCCCACGTCCGAGCCCTTTTTACAGGACTGTCTTGACGAATCGTGGGCCGACCATGTCTCCGGTCGGTAGCTACTCCCCTTTACGTAGTGAAATCATAATCAGCCTTGCTATGCTTGTCAAGGGGATTCGATAAGTCTTGTTGTAACGGATTTTCAACAGTTTTTACACAAGCAGGGTAAATTCGCCACTGGCCGGGTGGTAGCTGTACAGGTTGCCGGACTCAATATCAAAGTACCAGCCATGCAGGTCCAGCTGTCCTGCATCAACCCGCTCTTTGACCCAGGGGAAGGTCAGCAGATTTTCCAGGGATACCAGGATGGAGGCATGTTCACAGGCCTTGGCCTGACGCTCTGGAGATGCGTTACTGAAGTTCTCCAGCACCTGCTGCTTAGCCCGCTCGGCAATACCGACCCATTTGCTGATATACTCACCGTTTTTATCAGCAGGAATCCCTTCCATCAGAGAACGGATACCACCGCAGTTGGAGTGGCCCAGCACAATGATATGCTCCACCTCAAGGTGGCAGACCGCATATTCCAGGGCGGCACTGACCCCGTGATAGGCCTGGTCATGTTCGCAGGGGGGGACCAGGTTGGCCACGTTGCGGACAATAAACAGATCACCCGGCTCGGAACGGACCATCATGGAAGGGTCAACCCGCGAATCACTGCAGCCGATCAGCACCACCTTGGGCCGCTGCCCTTTTTTCAGACAATCAAACAGCTCATGGTCTTCGTGGAAGTACTCTTCCTGAAAGTTGCGGAAGCCGTGGATAAATTTCTGGATCTCCTGCATTGCTGCTTCTCCCTTAAGCCTGCTTCAGGCGGGTCTGCAGTTCGCTGGATTTTGCTTCCAACTCCTGACGGGTGGTGGCACGGAACTGCTCCAGCTTGTCTGCCAGCTCAGGCCGTTTGATGGAAAGGATTGAGGCAGCCAGATACCCGGCATTCTTGCCACCATCAATGGCCACGGTGGCCACCGGAATACCTGGAGGCATCTGCACCGTGGCATAAAGGGCATCAACACCGGTCAGGGCACCGGATTTCAGCGGGACACCGATCACCGGCAGGGTGGTATGGGAAGCCACCACACCAGCCAGGTGGGCAGCCATGCCAGCCCCGCAGATCAGGACTTCAATCCCACGTTCACGGGCGGTGCGGGCGTAGACAGCAGTCTTGTCCGGCAGGCGGTGGGCAGAACTGATGTCCATTTCCCAGGCGATTCCCAGTTGCGTCAGTACCTCGGCTGCCTTCTCCATTACCGGCAGATCGCTATCGCTGCCCATTAAAATGCCAACTAACGGCTTGCTCATACTTTGGCTGCTCCTTATGCATCTGGTGGGTTACGTGCAGGGGAGTCCTACCGAATCATTGCATCTCTGTCAACAGGTTTTAGGGATGCAGATGGTGATGCCGCTTGATTCCGCCAGTCAGCTGCGGCATGATGCGCCATGCTCAATTGTTTATCACATCAGCGCCGTTCCCTGCACTATGGCTGGGTCATTGTGGCGGTTGGTGCGTTGGTACTGTTTTCCTGCCTCGGGTTGGCCCGTTACGCCTACACCATGTTACTGCCTGCTATGCAGGCCGGTCTGCAGCTGCCCTATGACCGGATGGGGCTGATCGGCACCGCCAACTTTAGCGGGTATCTGGTTGCCGTGGTGCTGTCTCCCTGGCTGATCCGCCGTTTTCGCCCACGGGCGGTGATCAGTGCCGGACTGCTGCTCATAGCGTTTTGCATGGCCGGTATCAGTCAATCCCACAGTTTTCTGCCGGTTGCACTGCTTTACGGGGTTACCGGGCTGGGCGGCGGTTTGGCTAATATCCCCCTTATGGCGCTGGTCCCCTGCTGGTTCCGCAGCCGGACTCGTGGCAGGGCTGCCGGTCTGATCATTGGCGGCAACGGTCTGGCTATTATCTGTGCCGGATATCTGATTCCTCTGCTCAATCGCACGTATGGTACTGACGGCTGGCGTATGGCCTGGCTGCTTCTGGCAGCCATGACCCTGCTGACCGCCCTGATTGCAGCCCTGTTGCTGCGCAACACCCCGGCAGAGATGGGGCTTGAACCGCTGGGGACGGTCAAGGATGATCGTGCCGCAGAACCGCCGGTACCTCATGAACATCGTGGTGACGGGATGTTGTTGTTCAGGTTGGGGCTGCTGTATCTGGCCTTTGGGGCAACCTTTATGGTCTTCGGCACCTTTATTGTCACCAGCATGGTGCGTGAGTCCGGTTTAAGTGAGGCGCAGGCCGGCCACTACTGGTCGTGGGTCGGTTTTTTTAGCGTCTTTTCAGGGGTCGGTTTTGGCACCCTGTCTGACCGGATCGGTCGTAAGCAGGGGCTGATACTGGTTTTTCTGGTGCAGAGTACTGCCTATCTGCTGGCCGGGTTGCAGCTGGGCACCCTTGGCCTGGTTGTGGCCATTGTCCTGTACGGCTCAGCGGTCTTTGCCATACCGGCCATTATGGCGGCAGCTGTGGGTGACTATCTGGGGACCGCCCGGGCAGCTGCTTCATTTGCCACCATTACCATCTTTTTTGCTGTGGGACAGACCATCGGGCCAGCCGTTGCCGGACTACTGGCAGGTCTGTACGGCTCATTCAGTCCCGCCTATCTCTGCTCTGCTGGTATTACCCTCTCTGCGGCCCTGTTTGCCCTCTTTCTTCCGGCGCCCCAAAAGCGCGATCCTGCTTGACATTTCATGGTTTAATGGCAGACTTTCAGTATAATAACCCACCTTGATTGGGGTCTTCCATGAACTGCCTCAGACTTGTCCTGTCGATCATTTGTGTGTTGCTGCTCCCGTTATCCATTGCCCGGGCAGCAGCAGAGCAAACGGTCCATCTGGGGATTCTGGCCTTGCGCCCCAAGCCGCAAATGGCAGCCGCCTGGCAGCCGTTTGCTGATCACCTGACCCGGCAATTACCAGGCTATCGTTTTCAGCTGCATTTTTTCGATCACAAAGAGATGTTGGCTGCACTTGAACAACGGCAACTGGATTTTGTCCTTACCAACCCTGCCCATTACATCTTCCTGCGTCAGAAAACCGGGTTGTCCGGTTCTTTGGCCACCATGGTCCCCCGTGAAGGCAGGCAACCCCTTACCGCATTTGGCGGTGTCATCTTCACCCGCAGCAACCGCTCAGACATTACGAAATTCTCAGATCTCAAAGGTAGAAAAATTGCTTGTGTTGCTGGCGGTATCGGTACGTTCGGCGGCTTTCAAATGCAGATGCTTGAGCTGCACCGTGCTGGCATAAAACCTAGTCCCAAGCAGCTGGTAACTACCGGTATGCCGCAAGATCTGGTAATCCAGGCCGTACTTGAGGGAAAGGCCGAGGTCGGTTTTGTCCGCACCGGTCTGATAGAACAGCTGGAACAGCAGGGCAACATACCAGCCGGAAGTCTGAAAGTCATAAATCGTCAGGAACTGCCCGGATTCCCCTATGCCAGTTCAACCAGGCTCTACCCTGAATGGCCATTTGTTGCGTTTCCCCACATTGATTCCCGCTTTGCTGCCAGGGTAACGGCAACCCTCTTAAGTATGGAGCCAGATTCCCCGGCGCTAAATGCTGCTGGTGTGCATTCTTTTTCAATTCCTGCTGATTATCAACCGGTAGAACAGCTGCTGATGGAGCTGCGTTTGCCCCCCTTTGATCGTGATCCGCCATTTACCCTGCATGACGTCTGGAAGCGTTACCACTGGTGGCTGCTGGGGATACTGTTAACAACAACCGTCGGTATCTTGCTGGCGCTTCGGGTTGCGGCTGCAAATCGCAAGCTTGCTGCCGCCCGTGCAGAGGCAGAGCGTGAACGGACTCAGCTGCGTACCCTGATTGACGCCATGCCGGATATTGTCTGCTTCAAGGATGGCAGTGGACGCTGGTTGGAGGCAAACCGGTTTGATCTTGATCTGTTTCAGCTTGAGGGGGTTGACTACCGCGGCAAGACCGATAGTGAGCTTGCACCGTTTTCAGCTTTTTACCGGGAAGCCTTCATGACCTGCGAGGCCACTGACGAGCGGGCCTGGCAGTCAGGCAGCCTGAGCCGTTGCCAGGAAAGTATTCCGCGCCCTGATGGGAGTGAGATGGTTTTTGATGTGATCAAGGTTCCTACCTTTGATCAGGATGGTGGTCGGAAAGGTCTGATCGTCGTTGGCCGTGATATCACCCAGGCTCAGCTGGCTACTGGGGAGTTAAAGGCTGCCAAGGAGGCCTGGGAACGGACCTTTGGTGCCATGCCGGATCCGGTCTTTATCATTGATCGGGACTACCGGATCCTGCAGATAAATCAGGCTGCCCTTGACAGGCTGGGGATGACCCGCGCAGAGGCGTTGGCCACCACCTGTTGTGCCTGTATTGATGACACTGACTGTCCGCCTGATTACTGTCCACAGGCGCAGACCCTGCGGGATATGCAGCCCCATACCCTGGAGCGTACCATTGAAAAGTTAGGCGGGCACTATGTTGTCAGTACCACTCCGTTCTTTGATGAACAGGGGGGATATCTGGCAACCGTCTATGTTACCCATGATATTACTGAACGGAAGCAGCATGAGCAGGAGATGGAAGCAGCCCGCAATGCTGCCGAAGCTGCAAACCGGGCAAAGAGTGAATTTCTGGCCAACATGAGCCATGAGATTCGTACACCGATGAATGGTGTCATTGGTATGGCTCAACTGCTTGGCTTTACCGATCTGACCCCGGAACAGCAGGAGTGTCTGGCCAGTATCGAGACCTCGGCAGACAACCTGTTGTCGTTGATCAACGATATTCTTGATCTCTCCAAGATTGAGGCCGGTCGTGTTGAGCTTGAGTATGCCGATTTTTCAGTGCGCAGGGCGATCAGTGACGTGGTGGCCACCCAGATATCTTCTATTCATCAGAAACAGCTGGAATTTGAAACCAACGTTTCTTCCGAACTACCGGAGGTGGTGCGGGGAGATCAGCTGCGCTTCAAACAGATACTCCTGAATCTGCTGGGCAATGCGATCAAGTTTACGTCAGCTGGCCGTATTACAATCAGTGGGCAGGTTACGTCTGGTGGTGGGGGGATTGTCTGGATACGGATTACGGTCAGTGACACCGGGATTGGAATCAATCCCGAGGCACAGGAACGGATTTTTGCCCCCTTTACCCAGGCAGACAGTTCGACAACCCGTAAATATGGTGGAACCGGCCTGGGGTTGAGCATCTGCCGGCATCTGGCAGAACTGATGGGGGGGACGATCCGGGTTGAAAGCCAGCTAGGCCAGGGCAGCCAGTTCCATCTGGAGTTGCCGTTTCCTGTTTCAGAACGTCCCCTGCGTCCGTCCGGTGCTGAGACGCTCAAGCTGGTGGAACCGCCGGTCAGGCCATTGACCATACTGATCGCTGAGGATAATCAGCTGAATCTTCGTACCGCCGAATTGCTCCTGCAAAAGCTGGGGCATCGGACCGTGAGCGCTGAACATGGTCAGGCTGCCTGCCAGCGCTGGCATCAGGGAGGGATCGATCTGATCCTGATGGATATCCACATGCCGGTTATGGGGGGCGTGGATGCCGTGCAGCAGATTCGTAAAGAGGAGGCTGTTGCCGGTGGTCACACACCGATCATCGCCCTGACCGCCGATGCCCTGAAAGGCACTCAGGAACGGCTGCTGGCAGAGGGGTTTGACGGCTATCTTACCAAACCGTTCCGGCTGGCAGAAATTGCGGCTACGCTACAGAAGGTGATGTAAGCAGCAGACAGCCTACCTACTCGGAAGGGCGGGGAAAGCTGCTGACAGTACACAAATGATGTAGTGCATCGGGAGTTGCCATGAAAAAGTACCGTACCATCTGGATGGCGTTACTGCAGTGGGGGCTGCTCTGGAGCCTGATTGTAGGCTGCTCACTGCTCTGGAATGAACGTCTGATCCGGCAGCAGATTTATGAGTACGCCCGCCATGAGGCGACCACCATTATCAATAAAGATCTTGCCTTCCGGCGCTGGGCCACTCTGCATGGCGGCGTCTATGTGCATCCCACGCCACAAACCCCGCCCAACCCCTGGTTGACTGTTCCGAAACGCGATGTCGTGACCACCGATGGCGATAAACTGACTCTGATGAATCCGGCCTACATGACTCGTCAGGTTATGGGGTTGTTTAGTGAACAGTTCGGCGTCAAGGGCCATATCACCAGCTTGATTGTTAAAAATCCCGCCAATAGCCCGGATAGCTGGGAAAGGGACGCCCTGTTGCGTTTTGAAAAAGGGAGTGCTTCTGTCAGTGAACTGACCGCCATCAACGGTGCTCCCTACTACCGCCTGATCCTGCCGATGAAGATGGAGCAGGGCTGTCTGAAGTGCCATGCCGATACCAAAATTCCTGTGGGAGGTATCAGGGGCGGCATCAGTGCTGCCGTACCGTTGGCACCGCACCTGCAGGCCGGTGAGAGCGGATTGAAAGGTGTCCGGTTGGCCCACGGCAGCATCTGGCTGGCAGGGATGATCGGCATCACGATTGCCAGCGCCATTTATCTCCGCCAGCAACGCCTCAGTCAGCAGGCCGAGGACAGCCTGCGGGCACAGGAGGCGCTCTATGCCTCCCTTACGACTGCCTCCCCCACCGGTGTCTTCCAGGCCGATTTGCACGGGGCCTGTTGTTATGTCAATGATCGCTGGTCAGCCATTACCGGGTTTTCGCTTGAACAGGCGTTGGGAGATGGCTGGCTGCAGGCGGTGCATGCCGAAGACCGGGCACGGGTCTTTGAGGAGTGGCAGCGCTCAGTGATCGGCCAGAGTCTCTTTAGCCTGGAATTCCGTTTTGCGCGGCCCGTTGGCACGATTTCCTGGGTCTATGGTCAATTGGCAGAGATCTTTGACAACAAGGGGGGGATTATCGGCTATGTCGGCACCATTACCGATATAACCAAACGCAAACAGACCGAAGCGGCCCTGGCAGAACAGGCCCTTTTTCTGCGTGAAAGCCAATCCATTGCGCACCTGGCCGGCTGGAAGTCCAATCCTGACTCAGACCTGCTTTCCTGGACCGATGAGATGTACCACATGCTGGACCATCCGCAGGAAGAGCCGGTCAGCCATACGGCCTGTTTCAGGTATTTTGATCCGCAAGATCTGCCGATGGTGGAAAAGGCGCTGCAGGAGGCGATGCGCAGCGGCAGTTCCTTCAAGCTGACCTGCCGGATGATCAGCGCCCATGGGCGCCGTTTCTGGGCCGATTTTCGCTGCATCGGCAGGATGGTTGGACCGGATGGCTGGTATATTGCCGGTACCCTGCAGGACATCAGCGAGCACAAGCAGATTGAAGAACTGTTGATCAGCGCCAAGGAGACGGCCGAGGCCACCAGCCGCGCCAAGACAGAGCTGTTGGGCACCCTGAGTCATGAACTGCGCACACCGTTGAATGGTGTTATGGGCGGGGTACAGCTGCTTGAGATGACGGATCTCTCAGCGGATCAGGAAGAATATCTGCAGATGGTCAAGGCATCGGCAATCAATGAGCTGGCCCTGGTGAACGATCTGCTTGATCTGGCCGGGCTTGAGGCCTCAGGTCTGAAGGTTGAGTCGGCGCCGTTTAATCTGCTGGGAAGCATTAAACTGGCCATCACCCTGCACCGCAGTACGCTGGAGACGCGGGGGCTGCCACTTGCCATCAGTCTGCCGGAGCATCTGGAACGGCAGGTGATTGGTGACGGGCGCCGCCTGACCCAGATCGTCTCCAACCTGCTGGGTAATGCGATCAAGTTTACCGAGCAGGGAGGGATCTCCCTTGCCGCAGATTGTACGCCGCGCGGTGGCAGTGAGCTGCGGTTGCAGCTGCGGGTCAGCGATACCGGCATCGGTATTGCTGAAAAAGACCTGCAACGGATCTTTGATCCCTTTGTACAGGCCGATATGTCCAGTACCCGCCGGTTTGGCGGCACCGGACTGGGGCTGGCGATCTGTCACCGACTGGCAGAGCGGATGGGGGGCAGCATCCGGGTTGACAGTATCCCCGGAGAAGGAAGCAGCTTTATCCTTGAACTGCCATTGCAGGCTGTCGCCGGTGACGCGGCTGAGACAACCGGGCATGACGCAGCCCCGCTGCCACTCTGGCATGGCTCCCACCTGACCGTGGTGATTGCTGAAGATAATCCGGTTAACCTGAAAGCGGCAGCAGGACTGGCGGGCAAACTGGGACTTAAGGTACTCTGCGCCGCAGACGGCAAGCAGGCCCTTGCGCACTGGATGTCTGGCGGAGTTGATGTTATTCTGATGGATATCCAGATGCCGGTTATGGATGGTAGTGAAGCAACCCGCTTTATCCGTCAGCGTGAGCAGGGTAGTGGTACGCATATTCCGATTATCGCCCTGACCGCCCATGCCATGGCCGGTGACCGTGAGCGGCTGCTGGCCGAGGGGTTTGACGGCTACGTGGCCAAGCCGTTCCTGCTTAACGAGCTGGCAGCGGAACTGGAGCAGGTGACGGCTGCTGCATCTCCTGCATCTCCTGTCTGAGGATTTTGATGATCTATCTTTCGTTGATACAAAATATCGCCCTGCTGGTTGCCCTGACCTTTGTCCATGGCCTGCTGATACGGCGGATTAGACATCAGGGAGGCGGCTACGCGCTGCTGTCCGGCCTGCTGTTTGGCGGTGTAGCCCTGGTGGGGATGATGACCCCGATGATCCTGCAACCGGGGCTGATCTTTGATGGTCGCAGTATTGTGCTGGCTGTGGCAGGTCTGTTTGGCGGTCCGGTTGCTGCAGCTGTTGCTGTCGTCATGGCAGCAGGTTACCGCTACTGGTTGGGGGGAGTCGGGGCTGCCATGGGGGTGGCGGTCATCTTTGGCAGTGCCGGAATCGGTGTAATCGGATACTACCTGCGTCGAAGTTATCCCTGGGTTGTCAGTCTGGCAGGACTCTACCTGTTCGGCCTGCTGGTGCATCTCTGGATGATCGGCTGCACCGTGCTGCTTCCTGCAGCTGTCATTGCCAAAACAGTTGCAACCATTACGGTACCGGTCCTGTTAATATATCCCGTTGCCACCCTGCTGGTCTGTCAGCTCTTTCTGCAGATGGAACGTCATATCGCCACTGAGCAGGCCCTGGGGCAGGAGCGTAATAGCCTGGACAGTCTGATTCAGGCTGTGCCGGATCTGCTGTTTGAACTTGGCCTTGATGGCCGTTACTACAATTGTTATGCCCGTCACCCTGAACAACTGATAGCGCCAACAGATGAGTTGCTGGGAAAAACAGTCCGGGATACCCTGCCGCCCCAGGCGGCAGAGGTCTGTCTTGAGGCGTTGCAGGAGGCCCATAGCGTGGGGTATTCCCATGGCCGTCAGCTGAGACTGCCATTGGCAGAAGGGGATGCCTGGTTTGAGCTTTCCGTTGCCCGCAAAAGCGGTGCCGTCACCGACCAACCGCGCTTTGTGGTACTTTCCCGTGATATTTCATTACGCAAGCGTTACGAAGAAGAGCTGCTTGAGGCCCGTTACGCTGCCGAGGCTGCCAACCGGGCCAAGAGTGAGTTTCTGGCCAATATGAGCCATGAGATACGCACGCCGATGAACGGCCTGTTGGGGATGGTGCAGTTGATGCGCTTTACCGAGTTGAGTTGTGAGCAGAAAGACTATCTGCAGAGCATGGAACTTTGCTCCAGTACGCTGCTCTCCCTGATCAGTGATATCCTGGACCTTTCCAGGATTGAGGCAGGCAGGATTGAACTTGAGGAGATTACCTTCCCGATCCGTTTACTGCTTGAGGAATCGGTGGCGATGCAGAGCGCCAATAGCCGCCAGAAGTCGCTGCAGCTGGCGCTTGACCTGGCAGATGACCTGCCGGAGGAGATGCAGGGCGATCCACTGCGTTTCAAGCAGATCATGCTGAATCTGCTGGGTAATGCCATCAAATTTACCCAGCAGGGGGAAGTCAGGGTCTGTGCCGGTACGCTGCCGTCGTCAAAGAATCAACCGGCTAGAGTTCTTATTGAAGTGCGGGATACCGGGATCGGTATCCCGGAGGAACAGCAAAAGCGGATTTTTGCTCCGTTTATGCAGGCAGATGGATCAACCACCCGCAAATTTGGAGGTACCGGCCTGGGACTTGCCATCTGCAAACGTCTGACAGAGTTGATGGGGGGCAGTATCCGGGTGGCGTCAGAGCCGGGTAAAGGAAGCTGTTTTAGTGTTGAACTGCCGATTACAAAGGGACAGCCATGATTGAACGTATCATTCTGATATGCCTGCTCTGTTTTTTGTCGGTGCTGGTCATCCTGTTTCGCAACCTCAGCAGGCGTCTGCAGGCAGTGATTGATGAGCAGGAAAAAACCAAACGTGAGCTGGTTGCCAATGAAGAACGGTTACGCACCCTGATCAATGCCGTACCTGACATTGTCTGTTTCAAGGATGCTGAAGGCCGCTGGCTTGAGGCCAATGCATTTGACCTGCACCTGTTTCAGCTGGAAGGGGTTGACTACCGGGGCAAAAAAGATTCTGAACTTGCCGCCTACAGCGGATTTTACCGTGAGGCCTTTTTAGGCTGTGAGGCCAGCGATGAGATCGCCTGGTGCAAGGGTTGCCTTTCCCGTTCTGATGAGATAATTCCCCGCCCCGATGGCAGCACCAAGATTTTCGATGTCATCAAGGTGCCCACCTTTGATGAGCAGGGCAGGCGCAAAGGTCTGATTGTGGTAGGCCGCGATATTACGGCACGTAAACAGATTGAGCAGGCGCTTGAGACCGATCGTAATTATCTGAAGACCCTGTTTGAACATGGCGGTTCCGGGCACCTGATAGTTTCCTCGGACCGCAGGATTGTGCAGGTAAACCAGCAGTTCTGTGAGATGCTGGGCTATACAGAACAGGAGCTGCTGGGACAGTCGGTCCGGATGCTGCACCTTGATGAGCAGCACTACCTGGATTGGGCCCCCCGTTTTATTCAGGCCCGCAACGGCTGTACCCATCTGAATGCTGAACATCCCTCACGTCGCAAGGATGGCAGCATTATCTGGTGCGTCTTTACCGGGGTGCGGCTGACCCTGCCCGATGGTGATCAGGGGGTTGTCTGGAGCGTGATTGACATCAGTGACCGCAAGCAGGTTGAAGATGAGCTGCGGCAGGCCATGGAGGCTGCCGAGGCGGCCAACCGGGCCAAGAGCGAGTTTCTGGCCAATATGAGCCATGAACTGCGTACCCCGCTGAATGGCGTGATCGGCATGGCCCACCTGTTGGGCGCCACAGAACTGAGCCCGGAACAGGAAAAGTATCTTGCCTGCATTGAAAGCTCCGCCAACAGCCTGATTACCCTGATTGGCGATATACTGGATCTCTCCAGGGTCGAGGCCGGCAAGATGGTGCTGGAGAACGTTTCTTTTTCGCTGCGGAACTGCATTGCTGAACTGGTGGCAAGCCAGCAGTTTGAGATCAGCCAGAAGAACTTCAGTGTGCATATTGATATGGCTGACGGAGTGCCGGAACTCCTGCTGGGTGACCAGATGCGGACGCGGCAGATCGTGCTGAACCTGTTGGGCAATGCGATCAAATTCACCCAGCAGGGCAGGATTACCGTTACCGTGAAACTGGTGTCACGCAGCAATGGCACAGCGGTGGTTCTTCTGAGCGTCGCTGACACCGGCATCGGCATGTCGCCGGATACGCTGGAACGGATCTTTGCCCCCTTTGAACAGGCCGATAACTCCACCACCCGCAGATATGGTGGTAGCGGGTTGGGTCTTGCCATCTGCCGTCGTCTGGTGGAGCTGATGGGGGGACAGATCTGGGCAGAAAGCCAGGAAGGGTCTGGTAGCGCCTTCCATGTTGAACTGCCGTTTATGGTGCCAGAACCAGCTCTTCCGTGCCAACCCGCTACGGCTGAAGGGCCTGAAGACGGACAGCTGCTACGCCCCTTGGCCATCCTGCTGGCAGAGGATAATCTGATCAGTACTGAATTCATTGTCAAGCTGCTGGAACGGTCCGGGCATCAGGTTACGGCAGTGGAAAATGGTCAGCAGGTGCTTGAACGGGTGGCACAGCAGCAGTTTGATGTTGTCCTGATGGATATTCAGATGCCGGTACTGGGTGGTGATGCCGCCACCAGGATTATTCGCCGACAGGAGCAGCAAAGCGGCGGGCACCTGCCGATTATCGCCCTGACTGCCCATGCCCTGGATGATGAGCGTCAACGGCTGTTGGCGGAGGGGTTCGATGCCCACGTCTCCAAACCGGTGGATGTCTCATTATTGCTGGCAACATTGAAAAGGATTGTGCAATGAAAGGCCGGATGTGTACTCCCCCTTGCCTGCTGGTGGCGGTGTTGCTGTCATTGCTGCTTTACTGCGGATCTTTGCCGGTTTGGGCTTATCAGCCGGGAATTGACTCTGGGCATCCGGGAATCAGTCTGACTATTGATGAACAGGCCTGGCTGACCAGCCATCCCGTTATCCGGGTCGGTGTCATGCCTGATTGGCCGCCGATGAATTTTGTTGATAAACAGGGCAATCTGAAAGGGATCGGTGCTGATTATCTGAAGCAGATGAACCGTCTGCTGGGTGGAAGACTGGTGCCGGTTGCTGTGCCTTTTAAGGAGAGCTTTAACCGGGTTCAGGGCGGGCAGCTTGAGGCATTGATGGATATAACCCGGCGTCCGGACCGGGAGCTGCTGTTTGAATTTACCCGGCCCTACATCACCATTCCCCATCTGCTGGTGGGGCGCAAAGGTGGTCAGATTTTTACCAGCGAAGAGGAGCTGGCTGGCAGGAGTGTTGCCCTTGAACAAGGCTTCTACAATGTCAATTATTTCAGAAACCAGCACCCGAACGTCAAGATCCGGGAATATGCCACCACCTCTGCGGCCCTGCAGGCAGTCTCAAAAGGCGAGGCTGATGCCTATGCCGGTAATCGTGCTGTTGTCGTACATCTGATGGAGAGCGAGCTGTTGACCAACCTGGTTCTGATGGCCCCCCTTGCGTACACCCGGTCTGAACTTCAGTTTGGTGTGGCAAAGGGACAACACCAGCTGGTTTCCATCCTGGATAAGGCCCTTGCGGCCATTCCACCGACAGAACAGGAGGCGATTGCCGCCAGGTGGATCTCAGAGCCGCAACTGAAAAAGCTTGATTACCGTCAGATTCTGATCATTGCCATGATCTTTGGCAGCGTGGTGGTTGTCCTGTTAATTGTCGCCGTTATGGTCTACCGCCGCCTGAACAACCGTCTTAAGCAGCAGACCACATTCTGGCAGGTGTTGCTGGAGCGCACAACCGCAGGGATCCTGATCGTATCGTCAGAGCGGATGATTGTTGAGGTGAATCGGCGTCTGTGTGAGCTGTTCGGGTACACCAGAGATGAGCTGATTGGTCAGAGCGTTGAACTATTACACCTTGATCGGGAACAGTACGAACGTTTTGGCCAGTGGTTCAGGGATGCCCGTGCCGACGGCGCTCTGACCCAGATTGAATACCAGTATCGCCGTAAAGATGACAGCAGGTTCTGGGCAGTTATCTCCGGTGGTTCCCTTACGCTGACTGATGGCACGGTCGGGGTGGTCTGGAGTCTGACTGACATCAGTGATCGCAAGCAGGCTGAAGAGGAGCTGCTTGCAGAACGCAGTCACCTGCAGGCGCTGTTTGAGCACAACGGTACCGGCAACCTGATTGTCTCCTCTGATCGTCTGATCTTGAAGGTCAATCAGCAGTTTTGTGATCTGTTCGGTTACCCTGAAGCGGAACTGGTCGGGCAATCCGTACAGATGCTGCATGTTGATCAGCAGCATTATGAAGACTGGGCCCCCACCTTTCGGCAGGTCCGTGACGGCAAGACGCACCTGACGGCTGAATACCCGATGCGTCGCAAGGACGGCACGATTTTCTGGTGCTATTTAACCGGGGTCAAACTGCAGTTGCAGGATGGTGCGACCGGGGTTGTCTGGAGCATCATTGATACCACCGAGCGCAAGCAGGCCGAAATAGCCCTGAAGAGGCTTTCACTGGCAGTGGAGCAAAGTGCCAATATCGTGGTGATCACTGATCCAAACGGGCTGATCCAGTATGTTAACCCGCGTTTTTGCGAAGTAAGCGGGTACAGCCCGGAAGAAGCCATTGGCCGTACTCCCGGTATCCTCAAATCAGACTATCACCCTTCATCCCTGTACACCGACCTCTGGCAGACCATTACCTCCGGTCAGCCCTGGCGGGGTGAACTGCTGAACAGGACCAAGGATGGCACTGAATTCTGGGAACAGGCCACCATCACCCCCCTGCTTGATGATGCCGGAACCATCATCAACTTTGTCGCAATCAAAGAGGTTATTACGGAGCGGAAAGCGACAGAACAGCAGATGGCACTGCTGAATTTTGCCCTGGACACGATCCATGAGGCTGCCTATATGGCCGATCAGGATGCCCGCTTTTGCTATGTCAACCAGGAAGCCAGCCGCGCTACCGGTTACAGCCGGGAAGAACTGCTCACCATGGGGGTTGGCGATATTGATACTGATTTTTCGATGGATGGGTGGCCAGCCATCTGGCAGCAGTTGATCGAGCAGCGTAGCATGACCTTTGAAGGGGTACACAAAACCAAAACCGGCAAGCTCTACCCGGTTGAAGTAACCACAAATTACCTTGAGTTTAACGGGCAGGTCTACAACCTCGGCCTGGTGCGGGATATCACGGAACGGAAAAAGGGTGAGGCTACCCTGCAGGAGGCCAAAGAGCGGGCCGAGTCTGCCAGCCGGGCCAAGTCAGAGTTTCTGGCCAACATGAGCCATGAGCTGCGTACCCCGATGCACGGGATCATCAGTCTGGCCCACCTGCTGCGTTCAACAAAACTTGACCCTGAGCAGGACGAATACCTGGAGAACGTGGAATTGTCCGCCAAAAGCCTGTTGACGATACTGAGTGATATTCTTGATATTTCAAAGGTTGAGGCAGGTAAACTTGAGCTTGAGTATGCAGATTTTTCCCTGCGTCAGGTCATTCATGAAATGGTCGGGTCCCAGGCCTACCCCATCCGCCAGAAGGGGCTTGAACTGGTCTGTAATCTGTCAGAAGAACTGCCGGATATCCTGCAGGGGGATGCACTGCGGGTAAAGCAGATCATCCTCAACCTGCTGGGCAATGCCATCAAATTTACGGCACAGGGGCAGATCTGCATTGAAGTCAGGCAGGCCTCGCGGGAAGGCAACAGAATTACCCTGCGTCTGTCTGTGCGGGATACCGGGATAGGTATTTCAGCCGCGGCAATGGAGCGGATCTTTGCCCCCTTTGAGCAGGCAGACAGTTCAACCACCCGCAGGTATGGCGGCACCGGTTTGGGACTTTCCATCTGCCGCCGTCTGGTTGAGTTGATGGGGGGGCGGATCTGGGCTGAAAGCACAGAAGGGGTTGGCAGCTGCTTCCATGTTGAGCTGCCGTTTCTGCTCCAGAGACAGCCGGAACTGCCCCAGAGCCTTGAGCAAGCCAATCTTCCGGAACAAAAGTCTTCCTGTCCTCTGAAGATCCTGCTGGCAGAGGATAACCTGATCAATGCCCGCAGTATGACGGTCATCCTGAGCCGGATGGGACATCAGGTCACCACGGTGGAGGATGGGCTGCAGGCCCTTGAACAGTGGCGTAGTGCAAGCTGGGACTGCATCCTGATGGATGTGCAGATGCCGGTGTTGGATGGCATTGAGGCCACCCGGATGATCCGCCAGGAAGAACAGCAGCGGGGAGGACACACGGTCGTAATCGCCCTGACCGCACATGCCCTGCGTGGCGACCGCGAACGGATCCTGGCAGAAGGGTTTGACCACTACATCGCCAAGCCGGTAGATATCCCGTTGCTGCTGGAGACATTGGCGTTGATACCTAGTGGTACATCAGCTTCTAAAAATTAGTCAGTAAATGCTTGTATCCACAACAGTATCTGCTCGTCGGGACTGACATAATTGCAGTGTAACATCGCCTTGGAGCATGCAACATGGCATCGGAGCCTTCCAATGATCAGCCCATTTAAACTACCCCGTCTAAGTTTGTTCACCCGCCTGTTGCTGGTCAGCGGCTTTGTCATGTTTGTTATTACCTCTCTACTGGTCTGGTTTCAGGCACTGCATGAATTGGACAGCCTACGTGAACGGATCAGGGAAGAGTTGCATGATCAACTGCGGGATCTCAGTGTTGCTGTCGCAGGTAATGCTGCTTCGGGTGATTATCGCAGCATTGAGCAGATCTTCCGCAGTACGGTAAAGCAGGAACGTATCTATCTGATCCGTTGGACCGATCAGTCCGGTAGGGTGATGGAAGTGGTTGACAACGCTTCAAAAAAACATGCTCCGGCCTGGTTTGAAGAGTTGACTGATATGCATAAACGTCGTGAAAGCATGATGGTAGAAGCTGGTGGACGTTCCTACGGCGAATTGATGCTGGGCTACTCGCCCAGTAAAGAACAGGCGCTGTTCTGGCGCTCACTGCAGTTGCAAGGGGGCTTTTTACTGGTTGGTCTGGTCTCCTTTTGTGGTCTGATGGCGCCTGTTATCAGGCAGGCATTACGGCCATTGCGTATTCTGCAACAGTCTGCAAAGCGGTTTGGCAATGGTGATTACCGCACCAGGGCAGAGCTTTGCCGTCTGCCGGAGATTGATACCTGTGTCACTGCCTTCAATGAGATGGCCGCTACCATTGAAGATCTGATCCACCAGCGGGAGCAGCGGGAACGGCATCTGCAGGATCGGCGTGCCTTTCTGCATACCCTGCTGGACACAATTCCCGACCTGATCTTCTACAAAGATACCAGCGGCTGCTATCTGGGCTGCAATACCCAATATGCCGAGCGATTTATCGGCCTGCCCAGAGAACAGATGATCGGCCATTCTGACCTTGAGCTGATTCAGGATCAGGAACTGGCCACCTTTATCCGGCACAAAGACCGTGAGGCGTTGGAGGCCGGACAGCCGATCAGCTATGAACTGCCGGTAACCATGCAGGATGGCAGTCAGGTACTGGTGGAGAGTACCAAGATGGCCTTCCGTGACAGCGCCGGGCAGGTGGTTGGTCTCATCGGCATCAGTCACGACATCACGGCGCGTAAACAGATTGAAACCGAGTTGCGCCGCAGTCGTGATGAATGGGAGCGGACCTTTGATGCCATGGCTGAGCTGATTTTTATCATTGACGCCAACCACCGCATCATCAGAATCAACCAGGCCGCCCTGGATGCCTTGGGAGTCAGCAGGGCGCAGGCGCTGCAGGCCCCCTGTTACCTTTGCATGCATGGTAAAGGTGCGCCACCTGAGACGTGCCCCCAGTCCCAAACTCTGCTTGATCATGACAATCATTGTGTTGAGACACTGGTGGAGCGGCTGGGGCGGAGTTTTCAGGTAACCACCATTCCGATGTTTGATGCAGATGGCAACTACGAGGCCACCGTGCATGTCGCCCATGATATTACCCAACGGAAACAGCATGAGGCAGAGCTTGAGCTGGCCCGCGAGGCAGCTGATGCGGCCAACCAGGCCAAAAGCGAGTTTTTGGCCAATATGAGCCATGAGATCCGCACGCCGATGAACGGAGTCATCGGTATGTCCCAACTGCTTCGCTTTACAGAGCTGACCCCGGAGCAGTCGGAATATCTGCACAGTATTGAACTGTCTGCTGACAACCTGCTGTCGCTGATCAATGATATCCTTGATCTCTCCAAGATTGAGGCAGGTAAAGTTGAGCTGGAATATGCCGATTTTTCTTTGCGCAAGACCATCAACGATATTGTCAGTACCCAGATTTCCCGCATTCATCAGAAGCGGTTGCAGATCAAGGCTGATCTTTCTGCTGCTGTGCCGGATCTGCTGGTGGGGGATCAGCTGCGTATCAAGCAGATTCTGCTGAACCTGCTGAGTAATGCCATCAAATTTACTGATCAGGGCAGCATTACCATCGGGGCAGCGGTTGTTTCGCAGGATGGCGCCCAGATGGTACTGCGTCTGAGTGTGGGCGATACCGGAATCGGCATCTCGCCGGAGGCGATGGAGCGGATCTTTGCCCCCTTTACCCAGGCAGACAGTTCCACCACCCGCCGATACGGCGGTACCGGTTTGGGGCTGGCGATCTGTCGCAAGCTGGCAGAGCTGATGGGCGGACGGATCTGGGCTGAGAGTGGTGATGGAAATGGCAGCGTTTTCCACCTGGAATTGCCCTTTGCCGTACCCCGGCAACTGATCTGCAGCACTGATGACAGGCCGGATGCGATACCGGTCTGGAGCGGAACACCCCTCGCACTGCTGGTGGCAGAAGACAACCCGGTTAACGCCCGTTTTATCTCCACCCTGCTGACCAAGATCGGGCATCAGGTCACCACCGTTGAAAACGGCAGGCAGGCACTTGAACGGTGGCAGAAACAGCGGTTTGATTGCATCCTGATGGATGTACAGATGCCGATCATGAGCGGTACAGAGGCATTACAGACAATGCTGGCCATTGACCAGATCGGCGGTGGTCATACGCCGGTTATTGCACTTACGGCCAACGCGCTGCGTGGTGATCGTGAGCGTCTGCTGGCTGACGGATTTGATGGCTATGTCACCAAGCCGGTTGATATCAGGCTGCTTTGCGCCGAAATGGAGCGGGTAACCACAAAGGCAGGGTCATGACAAATACCGGTTTCACCGACCATTTTGCAGCGGTTGCTGCCCATTACGCCAGTTACCGCCCCACCTACCCGCCAGAGCTGTTCAGCTGGCTGGCTGCTCAGGCCCCTTCGCGGAGTCTGGTCTGGGATTGCGCCACCGGTACCGGTCAGGCAGCGCTAGGGCTGGCTGACCATTTTGAGCAGGTCTGGGCCACCGATGCCAGCGGATCACAGCTTGAGGCCGCCACCCCCTGCGCCAACATCCAGTATCACACCGCCCCGGCGGATTGTTCCGGCCTGCCGGATCAGTCCGTTGATCTGGTAACGGTGGCCCAGGCCCTGCACTGGTTTGATCTTGAGCAATTCTATGCCGAGGTGCGACGTGTACTGCAACCGGGCGGTCTGCTGGCGGTCTGGACCTACGGAGTCTTTCGGGTTGAAGGGGCTGACACTGCCGGGATACAGGTGCTGTTGGATCGTTTTTATTACGAGACCGTTGGCAGCTGCTGGCCACCGGAACGACGCCATGTGGAGAACGGCTACGCCGATCTGGCCTTCCCCTTTCAGGAGCTTGAACCACCGGTTTGTGCCATGGTGGTTGACTGGACCCTGGATGATCTGAGCGGCTACCTGCGTAGCTGGTCAGCCACCAGCCGCTATCGTGAGCTGCATGGCGCTGATCCGGTGCCGGCATTGGCTAAGGAACTTGGTCCATACTGGGATCATTGTCGCCACAGAGTGGTCTGGCCGCTATCGATCAAGGTTGGACAGATTTGATTTTGCTGTCCCAATTGTAAACTGTCAAACCAGTGGTACACTGTTGAAACAACGGTTTAAGCTGCCCGGGAGCTGCCATGAAGTTCCGTACCCGTCTTACCATAACATTTGCCGTGATTATCCTGCTGATTGTCAGTGTGGAACTGCTGGTCAGTTATCTGGGTGCCACCCGTAATGATCAGCTGGTGGCTACGCGCAACCTGCAGGCCACCAGCCATCAGGTCAGCCACACCATAGATCTTCTGCTGCAGCAGGCCTCCCGTGATCTTGCCATGGTTTCACGCTCTGCCTTCCTCAATGAACCTGGCCGTAGTATCCCCTCTATTAATCGTCGTCTGTTTGACTTCCGCGAAAGCTCCGCCTCGTTCGGGCATCTGACCTTCTGTGGGTCTGACGGCAGGGTTCGGGCAGATGCCGATGCTCAGAATCTCGGGCAGCCGCTGGATCAGACCCTCTGGCAGAAGGGGATGGCTGGTCAGAGCGGTTTTCTGATTCAACCGGGAAGTGGCAGTACACCAGCCGGGGTACTGTTTTACGCGCCGGTGCGTCGTGAGATAGGGGAACAGCCCAAAGGGGTCATTATCGGCAGGTTGCAGGTAAACCGCCTGAGTGTCTTGTGTGAGCATTTTCAGAATTACCGGATGACCGGGACAGATCGTCTGCAGGTAGCGCTCTTGAATCAGGCCGGACTGGTGCTGTTTGCCAGTGGTGGCAGCAGCACACCAATCAGCGGGGAACCTGGCAGTACCGGTCAGTTGGTGCGTGACAGCGGAGCTGCAGTGCAGATCATAACACCGGTGCAGGGGCTGAATAACGTCGCTACAGAGGGATGGCATCTGCAGGTGGCTATCCCCAAGGCCCAGATCTATGAAGAGGCCCGTCAACGGCTGAAGCGCAAGCTGGTGGTAAACGGGATCATGTGTGCTGCCGGTATTGTGGTTATGTCACTGATGGTTGGCAGACTGAGTCGTCCGCTTGAAGAGATATCCCAGGCCGTGCGCCGCCGGGGTGAGGGCGATACCACGGCTCTGGAGCAGCTGCCGGTTCGTCGTGATGAGTTTGCTTTGCTACAGGAGAGTCTGCAACAGATGTCGGCACGGTTGCATGATAGTGTTGAGCGTCTGACCGCCAGTGAAGAACAGTTCCATGCCCTGTTTGATGCCATGGCCGAAGGGGTGGCGCTGCATCGCGTTTGCTACGGTGCAGAGGGCAAGCCTTGCGATTACCAGATTGAAGAGGTGAACCAGCGTTTCCGGGATATCCTGGGTCTTTCCCGTGACGATGTGGTGGGCAGAAGCGCAACTGAGGTCTATCGTGTCTCCCATGCCCCCTACCTGCAGGAATACGGTCTGGTGGTTGCCACCGGCCAGGCCTGTAGTTTTGAGACCTACTACGAGCCGCTGCAACTGCATTTAAGCGTATCGGTCTGCCGGATCGGGCCGGAACGGTTTGCCACCATCTTCAGTGATATTACCGCCCGGATCTGGCAGGAAGAAACCCTGCGCAGCACCATGACCCAGCTTAAGCAGGCCAACGAGGCCAAGAGCCGTTTCCTGGCGGTGATGAGCCATGAGATCCGCACCCCGTTGAACGGCATCACCGGTATGGTGCAACTGCTGCAGGATATGGAAATGTCAGCGCTGCAGCGGGAGTTTCTGGAAAATATCGATATCTCGGCTGAAAGTCTGTTGAGCGTGATTAACGATATCCTTGATTTTTCCAAGATCGAGGCGGGCCGGATGGAGTTGGAGGAGCTGCCGTTCCAGCCCTGCGCACTCTTGAACGATACCCTGCGGGTGATGCGTCTGCGGGCACAGGCCAAAGGGCTGCAACTTACTCTGGTCTGCAGTGACAGCCTGCCAGCGGCATTAACCGGTGATCCCCACCGCCTTGCCCAGGTCGTGACCAATCTGGTGAATAATGCCATCAAATTCACGGTGGGGGGCGAGGTTGCGGTACAGTCTTCAGCCAGAGCGGTTGATGACACAACCGTGCTGTTTCAGGTTGAAGTCAGGGACTCCGGTATCGGTATGGATGCCGCCACCCAGCAGGCGGTCTTTGATCCGTTTATCCAGGCTGACAGCTCTACCACCCGCAAGTTCGGTGGCACCGGTCTGGGCCTGGCCATTTGCAAACAGCTGGTTGAACTGATGAACGGCAGTATCAGCCTGGTCAGCAGTCCGGGGCAGGGCAGTACCTTCAGCTTTTCCGTGCCGCTGAAGCGTGCTGAACTTCAGGACGCAGCACCGGAAACAGCCCCTGTTGTTACCCTTGATCAGCCGTTAAGGATCCTGGTGGCAGAGGATCAGCCGGTTAACCAGCGCTTTGTGGCTGAAATCCTGCGGAAACAGGGACATACCCCGTTGCTGGCCAATAACGGACAGGAAGCGGTGACCCTCTGGCAGGATGAGTCGATTGATCTGCTGCTGATGGATATCCAGATGCCGGTCATGGATGGCCTCAAGGCGCTGGCGGTGATTCGGGCGGCAGAAGATTCAATCCGGCGGCACACGCCGATCATCGCCCTGACCGCCCATGCCATTGTGGGGGATCGGGAACGGCTGCTGAACGCAGGTTTTGACGGCTATCTGGCAAAACCGCTGCAGGTCAGTAAGCTGTTTGAAGAGATGGCACGGGTGCTGGAGCAGATCGGAAGGGAGAAACTCAGATGACCTCTGCAGCAGATCGCCTGCTACTGGAACAGCAACTGCTGGCATCGGAACAGCGCTATCAGGCCTTTACTGAGCTGACCTCTGATTTTTGCCATGTCTGTAGCCGTACCCTCAACGGGCCGTACCGGGTGCAATGGATCGGAGGGCAGTTTGAGCGGATTTCAGGATACACGGAAGATGAGCTGTATCAGATCGGTTGCTGGTTGCCGCTGGTACACCCTGAAGACCGCGAACGGATAGCCGCCGGACTGTTGAATATGGCGGCAGGTGATGAGATCCGTACTGAATTCCGTATCGTTCGCAAGGATCAGCATATCCGCTGGATCCGTGAACACAGCCGCTGCGTGCAGGACCCTGTCAACCCTGAATATCTGCTGCTGTACGGCTCAGCCCGTGATATTACCACGGCCCGGGAAGATGCCCTTGCCCTGCAGGCGGCAGAGAGCGCCTACCGAACCATTTTTAATGCCACCTATGACGCCATTTTTATTCTCGACCCTGCCCTCGGCATTATTATCGACTGCAACAAGCAGGCGCAACAGATCTTCGGCCGTCCCCGTGAGGAACTGATCGGAGCAAGTCCGATGCAGCTCTCGCCAGCTGATCATCCCGGTTTTGGTAGTGAACAGGCAGGGCGTTATATTCAGGCTGCCAAGGAAGGAGAACCGCAGCTGTTTGAATGGCTCTGTGTCCTGCCGGACGGCAGTACCTTCTGGACTGAGGTCAGTCTGCGGGCCGCCGAGATCAACGGGCGTCCCCGGCTGTTGGCGGTGGTGCGTGATATTACGGAACGGAAGCGTCTGGATACAGCCCTGCGGGAAAGTGAGCACCGCTTCCGCGCCCTGGTGGAGAATGTGCCCTATCTTCCGGTACAGGGATACGACAGTCAGCGCCGGGTCATTTTCTGGAACCACGCCAGTGAGCTGTTTTACGGCTACAGCTGCGAAGAGGCGCTGGGCAGGCAGCTTGAGGACCTGATCATCCCGCCTTTCATACGGGAAGCGGTTATTCAGGGGGTACAGCTGTGGATTGACAAGGGGATCCCGATCCCGGCCTGTGAGCTGCAGCTGCAGCACAAGTCAGGTCAACTGCTGGATGTCTTTTCAAGCCATGCCATGCTGCGTAACTTCAAGGGCGAGCTTGAGATGTACTGTGTTGATCTTGATATTACCCAGCGAAAGCAGGCTGATCTTGAACTGAAGCGGACGCGGGATGCAGCCCAGGCTGCCACCATTGCCAAGAATGAATTTCTGGCCAACATGAGCCATGAGGTACGCACCCCGTTAAACGGCATTATGGGCTTGAGCCAGCTGCTGCGAACCACCGAACTGACCGAGGAACAGGCCGGTTACATGGATATGCTGGATAGCTCGGCCCGCAGCCTGTTGGCACTGATTAACGACATCCTTGACATTTCACGGATTGAAGCAGGGAGTCTAGTGATCCAGCAAACGGTTTTCAGTCTGACCAAGCTGCTGCAGGAAGTGATTGCCCTGTACGAAAAAACGGCGGAAGAGAAGGGGATAAATCTGCGGCTGCAACTGCCGGATCAGCTGCCTGCGGCCCTGGTGGGCGATCCGCTGCGGCTGAAGCAGGTGCTGATCAATCTGATCGGGAATGCGATCAAGTTTACCGCCAACGGTGGTGTCAGCCTGCAGATCAGTCGGCTGCAGGATTCTCCCCAGGGGGTCAGATTCTGTTTTGAGGTGCAGGATAGCGGTATCGGGATGTCAGCGGAAACGCTGCAGAAGGTCTTTAACCCCTTTACCCAGGCTGATGCCTCCACCGCCAGGATTCATGGTGGCAGCGGTCTGGGGCTGGCCATCTGCCGTCGCCTGTCAGAGCTGATGGGGGGAAGTATCCGTGCTGAAAGCAGGCTTGGCCAGGGCAGCCGGTTTCTGGTGGAGCTACCCTTTGCCCATTATACTGGCGTTCAGGAAACGGATGATGCTGAGGTCGAGTCGCTATCCCAGGCGCCGCTTGGACCGTTACAGATCTTGCTGGTTGAAGATCAGGAGGTGAACCGTACCTTTGTGCAACGCCTGCTGGAGCGTCAGGGACACCGGATCGTTCCGGCAGCTGATGGTCTGATGGCCCTTGAGCTGCTGGAGCGGGACACCTATGATCTGATGCTGCTGGATATCCAGATGCCCGGTATGGGGGGGGAAGAGGTGCTTGCCCGACTGCGTCAGCGTGAACAGACCAGTGGGATGCACCTGCCGGTTATCGCCCTGACCGCCCACGCCCTGGCAGGAGACAGGGAAAAACTGATTGAAGCAGGTTTTGATGGTTACATCAGCAAGCCGGTCCAGATGACACGGCTGCTGGCAGAGATGGGAAGGGTCAGTGTCATGAAAGGAACCAGTCAGGTATGAGTGATCAGGAAACAGTGGAACAGCCAGAGGCTGAACTGCTCGAATGTACTCCAGAGGACGAACAGGGTGTTGATTGGCAGCCGGTTACCGATCTGCTTCGTCGCGTTCTGGGCATAGATTTTGGCTGTTACCGTTCCGGTACGGTGGGGCGCCGCATCTCGCGCCGGATGGAGCTGCTACAGCTGGATGATCTGGCTGATTATGTCACCCTGCTGTCAGCCGATCAGGAAGAGGTTGAGCTGCTGGGACATGATCTGCTGATCGGCGTGACCGAGTTTTTTCGTGATTCCCAGGTGTTTCGCGGGCTTGAGGAACAGCTGCGGGAGCTGTTGCGTGGACGACCGGCATCCGACGGGTTCAGGGTCTGGTCAGCCGGGTGTGCAACCGGTGAAGAGGCCTACTCGCTGGCGGTGCTGCTGCACAGCATCGCCCAGGAGGTCGGCTTCAGTGGTGATCTGAAGGTGTTTGCCACCGATGTCCATAAAGGCGCCCTGGAGACCGCTTCACGGGGGACCTACTGCGGTGATCTGCTGGCCGGCATGCCTGCAGCGTTTCTTGATCGTTACTTCCGTCCTGAAGAGGAGGGCTGCTACCGGATAGATCCCCAGATCCGGCGTATGCTGGTCTTTGCCCATCACAACCTGCTGTCTGATCCGCCCTTTACCCGGATTGACCTGGCGGTCTGCCGCAATATGTTGATCTATCTACAGCCGGATGCCCAGCAGCGGGTACTGACCGCCCTGCAGTTTTCGCTGGTGCCTGGTGGCCTGCTGCTGCTGGGTCCCAGTGAAGGGATCAGCCACCTGCCCAATGCCTTCAGTGCGGTGCAGGCCGGGATCAAGCTGTTCCGTAAACAGGCCACCCCCAGGGACAGTATCACGGTGCCGGGTATCCCCTGGATGGCCCGTAATCCCTTAATCGCCTCGCTGCATCAGGGGCCACGCAATGCCATAGCCCTGGACCGTCATCTGCTGCATGACTATGACCTGATTCTGGAACGGTTTGCGCCGCCCGGCATGCTGTTGAGCAGCAACCGTCAGGTACTGCATATCTTTGGAGACCTGACCCGCTATCTGCGGCCCCTTACCGGCCGTTTGACCGGAGATATTCTGGGCAGTCTGCGTGATGAATTGCGACCGGCCCTTTCAACCGCCCTGCTGCGGGCAGAACAGCAGCAGGAAAGCTCTCTGGTGGACCGGATTCCTCTGTTTGAGGACGGTGAATGCCACTACGTTGATCTTGCGGTCAGCTGCCTGCGGGATGACCGCAGCAGTGAGATCCATTTTCATGTCACCCTGGCCCCTTCAGGCTGGCAACCGGCGCAGGAATCCAAGGTGGCCAGCTGTCACCATGATGCTGCTGATTCAGCCACCCATCGTCGTCTGTCAGACCTTGAACAGGAACTGCATTCCACCCGCCACTCCCTGCAGCTGACCATTGAAGAACTGCAGGCCAGTAATGAAAAGCTGGATCTGGCCAATGAAGAACTGATCTCCTCCAATGAAGAGCTGCAGAGCACCAATGAGGAACTGAAATCGGTCAACGAAGATCTCTATACCGTTAATGCCGAGCTGGAGCGGCGTAATGAAGAACTGCTACACCTGAACCGTGATCACGATAACCTGCTGGCCAGTACCGAGGTGGGAACCGTCTTTCTGGACCGGCAGCTGCGTATCCGTAAATTTTCCAGTGCCACCGGTGCCTTTATGAAGCTGCTGCCCCAGGATCTGGGGCGTCCGATTGAACATATCGCCTACGAACTGGGCTCCCCCCGTGAATTCAGCACCCATCTCAACCAGGTACTACAAGAGGGGATACGTCATGAACAGGAGCTTCAGTCAGCTTCAGGGCAGTGGGTATTGCAGCGGATTCTGCCCTTTAAGGGGGAAAGTGGCAGCACCGACGGCGTGGTGTTGACCTTTACCGATATCAGTGTGGTCAAGCAGGCCCAGGCCGCTGTAGCCGACATGAACCGGGAGCTGGAGCGGAAGGTGCTGGAGCGGACCCAGGAACTGGTAGCCAGTGAGTCAAGGATTCGTGACTTCATTGAAAATGCCGGACAAGGGTTCTGGCAGCTGGGGCCTGACCGGTTGACCATGGATGTCAATCCGGCCCTCTGCACCATGCTGGGCTACAGTCGTGAAGAATTTGTGGGGCGGTCACCGCTTGAGTTTGTCGATTCGAACAACCGGGCCATTTTTCTGTATCAGATGGGGCGGATCGAGGCAACGCTCCACCGAAGTTATGAAATCAGCCTGCTCCATAAAAAAGGACATCTGGTGCCGGTGATGTTCTCCGCCACGACCCACCGTGATGCTGAAGGTAAGGTGGACAACGCCTTTTCCTTTGTCACTGATCTGACGCAGCAAAAACAGGTTGAACAGGAGATCCGGGCAGCCAAGGAAGCGGCTGAATCAGCCAACCGGGCCAAGAGCCAGTTTCTGGCCAACATCAGCCATGAGGTACGCACCCCCTTGAACGGCATTATGGGGATGAGCCACCTGCTGCATATGACCCCGCTGGCGGATGAACAGCTGGATTACCTGCGTCATCTGGATGATTCAGCCCAGAGTCTGCTGTCAGTCATCAATGATCTGCTGGATCTGACCCGGATTGAAGCTGGCGGGTTTGGCCTGGAACAGGCTGATTTCCAGCCTGATGAACTGGCCAATGATGTCCTGCGGATTCACCAGCCGGTTGCCCAGAGGAAGGGGGTGGCGTTGCTGCTCAAGCTGGCCCCGGACCTGCCTGCCACCATGCGGGGGGTGCCTTCCCGTCTGAAGCAGGTCCTGCATAATCTGGTGGGTAATGCGGTCAAATTTACCGATCAGGGGCAGGTGACGCTGCAGATCGAGTCGCTATCACAACCGGGGCAACCGCTCCATGCCCGTTTCAGTGTGATCGATACCGGCATCGGCATGGAGCAGGATACGCTGGGACGGATCTTTGCGCCGTTTACCCAGGCAGATGAGACCATCAGCCGCCGTTACGGCGGCACCGGCCTGGGGCTGACCATCTGTCGGCGTCTGACTGAATTGATGGGCGGAACCATTACGGTTGAAAGTACGCCCGGTGTTGGCAGCTGCTTCACGGTTACCCTGCCGATGAAGGTGCCGGTGGGGGCGATCATGCACCCTGATCAGCCTGAAAAAGCAGCAGGCTCTGCAACAGGGAAGCCGTTACGGGTACTTCTGGCAGAAGATCAGCCGGTGGGACGGCTCTATGCCACCCGCCTGCTTGAACGTCTTGGGCATCGGGTAACCGCAGTGGAAGACGGAAAAGCGGCCCTTGAAACCTGGGGGCAGGAGCTGTACGACCTGATCCTGATGGATGTGCAGATGCCCGGCATGGATGGCATTGCAGCTACATCGGCAATCAGGATGCAAGAGAAGGGCAGTGACCGTTATACGCCGATCATTGCCCTGACCGCCCACGCCCTGACCGGTGACCGGGGTAAATTACTGGAGTACGGTTTTGACGGGTATGTGCCCAAACCGATTGATGTTGCCGGACTGGTGGCAGAGGTAAACCGGTTGATGATGCGTGATGTCGGCTGATACCAGCCTGAAGGGAGAGATGCCATGAAAACAGTCGCAGGGTTGCTGATGCTGCTGATGATGGCTGTGCTGCCTGTACAGGGGGCGGAACAGAGATCGTATGTCTTTGCCGTACTGCCCCAGCGTCCGCCGGTGACGATGCATACCAGCTGGCGTCCATTTCTTGACCAGCTTGAAAAGGAGACCGGGGTCACCTTCAAGCTGAAACTGTATGAGACCATGAACCAGTTTGAGGCTGAATTTAAACAAGGGGTGCCTGATTTTGCCTTTTCAACCCCCTACCAACTGATGCTGGTGCATCACAGTCAACATTACAAGCCGCTGGTGCGCGGTAGTCATGTGCTTGCCGGTACGCTGATCACCAGGGCGGATTCTCCCATCAAGGAGCTGGCAGACCTTAATAACAAGCAGATCGCCTATGTCGGCAGTCGCAACGTCTGCAGTCTGTCATTGCGTCAGACGCTATCAAAGCAGAACATCATGCTGAATATGAAAGAGGTGTTTGTCGGGTCCAGCAGCAATGTCTATAAAATGGTACTGCTGGGCAAGACCGATGCAGGCACGGTGCTGAATGTGGATTTTGATGCCCAACCTGAAGATGTGAAGGCAAAATTGCGTGTACTGCTGATTGCGCCAAAGATTGCTCCCCACCCGATCTCCGTCCATCCCCGCGTACCGAAGCAGGTGCAGCAGGCGGTGGCTGATGCGGTGCTGCGGATGGCCTCCAAGCCGGAAACAAGCGGCCTGCTCAAGCCGGTGCAGTTGGGTAAACCGGTGCTGGCTGACTATGATCGTGATTATAAGGCGCTGGAAAAACTGGATTATGATGCCATGACCAAAGGGATCTGAGCTGATGCACCTGCTGCCACGGCGCCTGCATACCCGTATGCTGATGGCCATTACCCTGGCCATGGTCATCGGCACCCTGGGGCTGTCCTTCTGGACCGCTGCAAGCCAGTCCAACCAACTGCTTGCTGCACGTCTGCAGCAGGCGGCACTGCTGTCTGAAAATCTTGCCGAAGGGTGCGCCCATCCCCTGGCGCTTGAGGATTATGCCTCGCTTGATCAGTATTTGCGGCACGCCACAGGGTTGCCAGGGCTACGCAAGGTGGTGGCAACCGATGCCAAAGGTGGTGTGCTGGCTGCCCTGAACCGGCTGACTGACACCTCTCCTGCAGAGCTGGCAGATGGGCCTGGCACGCTTCAAGTGCCTGTTTCGTCCCGCCAGACGACACAGCTGACCGGCACTACCCTGCTTGTCTGGCAACCGGTGCAGGCTGGCGGGCTGTTGGGCTGGCTGCAGCTTATCTACAGCCTGGATGAGATTACGCAACTGCAGCAACAGATCTGGCGCCATGGTGTTATTCTCAGCTTTATAGAGACCCTGGTCGGTATCAGTCTGGTGTTCCTGCTACTGCGTCGGCCCCTGGGGTCCATCAGCAAGCTGTCCCGCTTTGCCCGTGAGCTGCCGCAGCACAAGGGGATGACGCTGCCGGTGGAGCGTTTTGTGACCGAGGTGCAGGACCTGGGAGAATCCCTTAACTACGCCTCAACGGAACTCTACCGCATTGAACAGGAACTGCTTGAGTTGAACCGCAGTCTGGAATCGCGGGTTGAGGATGAAGTTGCCAAAAGCCGTGAAAAGGATGCCCTGCTGCTGCAACAGGCCCGTTACCAGACCCTGGGGGAACTGCTGGTTAATATCGCCCATCACTGGCGTCAGCCGCTAAACAATATCGGTGCACGGGTGCAGGAACATGCCTGGTTATTGGCACATGGCGAGATGGCCCCGGAAAAAGCCCTGGATGGAGCTGAGTTGGTTATGCAGGAACTGAAACAGCTTTCCCGCTCAATCGCAGGCTTCCAACTGCTCTGCCGACCTGCAGTGCCTGATGAGACCGTCTTACCCTCAGAGGCGGTTAACCGTTCGATTGTCATGGTGCAGGACAGCTATCAGCAGTTGGGGATCAGTTTTGAGCTGAATCTGATTTCAGAGCAGCAGCTACAGGGTTCCCTGCAGGATCTGGTGCAATGCATGCTCAATCTTTTCACCAATGCACGGGATGCTATTATTGAAAAACAGGCCGCTAGCGGGTCTATTGCGGTAACGATTGAGATCGGCGACCAGGGTTGCTTGAGCATTGTTGTTGCGGATACCGGCGGCGGTATTCCGCAGCAGTTGCTGCATTCGCTTTTTGATCCCTATGTAACCAGCAAATTTCGTACGCAAGGGGTTGGTTTGGGATTGTTTGTGGTACGGCAGATTATTGAACAGCGCTTTAATGGCACGGTTACGGCTGATAACCGGGATGGCGGCGCCGTCATCACCCTTGCCATTCCGCTGAAACAGGGAGAACTCTGATGGAACCTACTGATGCGCTGAAGCAGTTGACCCTGCTGTATGTGGAAGATGAGGATATTGCCCGGCTCTCCATCGGCAGTTTTCTGCGGAGATACGTGGGGACGCTGCTGCTGGCATCAAACGGCAGTGAAGGGCTGCAGTTGTATCAGGAAAACCGGCCTGCCGTGGTGATCACCGATCTTGAAATGCCGGTTATGAACGGCATGGAGATGATCCGCAGGATTCGGGAGTTGAATCATGCCATTCCGATCATTATAACCACCGCCTACGACGATGATGCCCATTACTGCCCCGAAGCAGACCTGACCATCCTGAAACCGATCAGTTTTATGGAACTGCTGCAGGCGGTTCTGGATTGCCTGGCCGCGCGGGGGAAAGGGTAATCAAAAACGGGAATTTATGAAACACAGAGCAACGAAGCAACAGAGAAAGTAGTGAGTCTTTAAATACTGTTTTTCTGTTGTCCTTAAACGGCAGTTAGCCACAGAGTAACTGCATTTTCAGGGTTATTTACTTCTATAGATTCACTTCGTTGCTCTGTTGCTCCGTGTTTCAAATGCTTTTTACAGGTTAATCCAGCGTGTTCTGACGCTTGCGTTACCGCAACACCGCCTCGGCCATCACCTCGGCAATATCTTTCACCTGCACCTTATCCGCCTTCAGATCCTTGATGCCGTCATCCAGCATGGTCAGACAGTAGGGGCAGGCGGTACAGATCGTATCCGGCTTTTGTTCCAGCGCTTCGGCTGCCCGCACCAGGTTGATCCGGTCGCCGGTAAACTCTTCCATCCACATCCGGCCACCACCGGCGCCGCAGCAGAAGCCGTCTTCACGGTTGCGGGGCATCTCCAGCGGAATAGCTCCGGTGGCCAGCTCCAGCGCCTCCCGTGGTTCGTCATAGATGCCGTTGTGGCGGCCCAGATAACAGGAATCATGGTAGACCAGCTTGCCCAGATCAGCCTGCTTGGGCAGTTTCAATCGGCCATCCTGCACCAGGTACAGCAACAGCTGACTGTGGTGGATTACTTCCAGTTCGATACCGTACTGCTTATAATCGTTTTTCAGGGTGGTCAGACAGTGGGGACACTGTACCACCACCTTCTTGATCCCCCGCTCTTTAAACAGGGCCACATTTTCCTTGGCCAGTTTGTCAAAGACATACTCATTGCCCAGCCTGCGCAGACTGTCTCCGCAGCACTTTTCATCCTTGCCCAGCATGCCCCACGATACCCCGGCCTTATCCAGCAGCAGGGCGGTTGCCACGGTAATCTGCTTGGCCCGGGCATCAAAGGAACCGGCACAGCCAACGTAGAAAAGATACTCGCTCTTGCCCGGTTCATAGGGACGCTCTCCCAGTTGGGTTGCCCACTTGCCCCGCTCGGTGGGGGCGATCCCCCAGGGGTTGCTGCGGCCTTCCATGTTTTCAAACAGGTTCAGCAGTTCTTCCGGGAAGCGTGATTCCATCTCCACCAGATGTCTGCGCAGCGGGATCAGCTTGGGCATCTGCTCAATAAAGACCGGGCAGGCCTGCAGGCAGGCACCGCAGGTGGTGCAGGACCAGATCGCCTCTTCAGAGATGGAGGCCTCACCTTCGCCGATCAACGGTACGGTTGCCGCTTTGCCCTGCTTCAGTAGCGGGCCGTTTGCCATCAGGTTATGCTTTAGCTGGGCAATCACCCCCCGCGGGTTCAGCGGTTTGCGGGTCTGGTCGGCAGGGCAGACGTTCTGGCAGCGACCGCACTCTGTGCAGGAAAAGGAATCCAACAGCTCTTTCCAGGTGTAGCCGTCTACCTGGCTGATACCGAAGCTGTTACCAGCGTTAAACTCTTCCCGCTCCGGCAGGGGCGGATGCTCACGCCGCCGCAGGAACACGTTGGGGATGGCGGTAATAATATGGAAATGCTTGCTTAATGGCAGCAGGTTCATGAACAGCAGTAGCACCAGGGCATGGGTCCACCAGGAGAGGTCATGCACCTGTTTTGCCCTGGCAGGAGAAATGAGGGCTGCAAGCCGTTCGGCAACCGGCATGGTGCCGGTCATGGCCGAAAGGGCATTCTGAATCTGTCCGGCCAGATTGGTGTTGCCCTTTTGCTGGGCAACGTTCAGGTAGCCCTGCAGCCAGCTGATGGTGGCTGCGTTCATGGTAAAGTAGGCAGCCATCAGCAGGCCGATCAGAAACAGAATAAAGAAGGCCTCAAAGGTACGGGCCTCTGGGTAGGGCGGCGCCACAAGCCGCCTGACCATGGCGATGCTGACGGCAACCAGGGCCACCAGTGAGGCGATTTCAATGGATAAAACCAGTGGTACATACAGGAACGTCGGGAGCAGCTCCATGCTGATAGCCGGAAACAGTCCATGCAGGATAAACTCGGCATTGGCCGCCATCAGCACCAGAAAACACCAGAAGATAGCCAAATGCACGATGCCGTAGGGCTTTTGCAGTACCCGTACCTGGGCAAAGGCATAGCGCAGGGTGTCGCCAACCCGCTGGCCGATATCATCAAGGCGATCATCTGCCTTGCCCAGCGCGGTCAGTGAAAGTCGTTTCCAGCAGCTCCAGATGAACAGGGCTGTGGCAGCAGTAAAGAGCGGAATAAAGATGGTCTGGGTTGATGTCATTGTTTTTTGCCTCGTGCTTTCAGCTCACGAATTTTCCGCGTCAGGGCAGGTACCACCTGGAACAGGTCGCCCACAATGCCGTAATGGGCCACTTCAAAGATCGGTGCATCCTTGTCCCGGTTGATGGCGATGACCAGGTCAGCGTCCTGCATCCCCACCAGATGCTGAATAGCACCGGAGATACCGCAGGCGATGTAGATTTTGGGGCGTACGGTCTTGCCGGTCTGGCCCACCTGTCTATCGTGGGGCATCCAGCCCGCATCCACTGCAGAGCGGGAAGCGCCCACCACACCGTTCAGTTCTTTGGCCAGCTCTTCCAGCATGCCGAAGTTATCCGGCCCCATCATCCCCCGTCCGCCGGAGATGATAAATTCAGCGCCGCCGATATCCACCTTGTGCTTGCTGTCACCGTCGCGGATGATCTCCAGCACCTTGACCAGAATCCGGTCCTCTGCCACGGTAAAGCTGTCTTTGATGATCTGGCCGGTTGCAGCTGGCAACGGTTCCGGCATCTGCATCACGTGGGGGCGGACCGTGGACATCTGGGGCCGGTACTTGTCACACATGATGGTGGCCATGATGTTGCCGCCAAAGGCCGGGCGGGTCTGCATCAGGTTGCGTTTGTCATCAATATCCAGGCCGGTACAGTCGGCGGTCAGGCCGGTGCCGACCCTGGTGGCCACAGCCCCGGCCAGGTCGCGTCCCATGCCGGTGGCCCCCATCAGGATCACCTCCGGCTTGTGCTGTTCAATCAGGTGGCACATCGCTTCCAGGTAGGACTGGGTGCGATAATCAGCATACAGCGGTGCATCAAGCAGATAGGCCTTTTCAGCGCCGTAGGTGAATGCTTCATGGCAGAGCTGCTCTACTTTGTGGCCGATCACCACGGCAGACAGCCCAACCCCCAGCTTGGCAGCCAGTTCCTTGCCCTTGCCCAGCAGCTCCCAGGAAACCTTGGCAGCCTCGCCATCCGCCTGTTCCACAAAGACCCAGACACCGCGATACTGTGCCTGGAGTTTTGCAATGGCAGCCGCCTCAGGATCATCATCCTCAGCCTGTGGTGCTGCCCCTGCTGCTGCCAGCTGCTCCAGAATCTTCTGCTCTTCAGGGGTGAAGAACATTTCAATCGCCTGGGCCGGACAGACCTTGACGCACTTGAGGCAGCCGATACACTTTTCAGCAACAACCACCGGCTCACCAGCCTCATTCATGCTGATGCAGTTGACCGGGCAGGAACTTTCACAGCGGGCGCCGCAGGCGATACATTTGCCTTCCAGCAGGCGGGCTCGTCCACGGGGCTTTTTGATCTTTGGTGTGGTTTCACTCATAGTGGTAGCAGATCCTTTTCCATCAATTTACCCAGCAGCAGATCAACGGTTCCTTCCGGGTCTGTGTAGCCGTCCCCCACAATCTCACCTTTATCCCGTTGGGGAGAGAAAATCTTGGAAACCCAGGTTGGTGAACCTTTCAGTCCAATGGTCTGCGGGTCCAGCTGCAGCACGCTGTTATCCCACACCTCAACCTCAGCCGTTGCTGCCGCCAGCCGCATCGGTACGGTGGGGTAGCGGGGGCGGTTCAGCTCCCGCACCACGGTCAGCATGGCCGGTAGCGGTGCCTGCACCTGCTCGTGGCGGCCTTCCAGCTTGCGGCTGACCACCAGCTTCTTGTTGACCATATCCAGCTCTTCCACCTTGTCCACCAGGGTCAGCTGCTGGTAGCCTAACCGGACCGCAATCCCAGGTCCCACCTGGGCGGTATCGCCGTCAATGGTCTGCTTGCCGCAGATCACCAGTCCCACCGGTTCCACTTCATCATTCAGCTTGGCAATGGCTGCTGCCAGTACCTTACTGGTGGCCAGGGTGTCGGCACCGCCAAAGACACGGTCAGACAGCAGAATGGCACGATCAACACCGGCAGACAGCGCCTTGCGCAGGGTCGCCTCAGCATTGGGCGGCCCCATGGAAAGTACCGCAACCCGGCAGCCAAACTGGTCTTTCAGCTGCAGTGCCGCCTCCATGGCATGGGTGTCATAGGGGTTCATGATAAAAGGGATCCCTTCCCTCACCAGGGTGTTGGTGACCGGGTCAATCTTGACCTGGGTCGTATCAGGCACTTGTTTGATACAGGCGACAATCAGCATGGTTTCCTCGATATGGCTATTTAATGTGCAAAATGCCGGGTTGTTATTGGGCGCAACGGCGAACTGTTGTAAATACTGCATCAAAATAAATCATGCAACACCTAAAGTGCTGATTTTGTTGTTGCGTAAATAGCTCATAACCCCATCTGCGTGTTACACCATAAAGGCGAAATAAGTAATTTAACAACACATAAACATTCTTTGTAGACTGTTGCTCATCCTACCTGTGCATGGTCAAAATAAAAATAAGCCTATTTTATGTGCTGATCTCAAGATCTTGTGCATAAAATATAAACACTTGAATATTTATTGGGCATATATGCTGCATGCTTGATTCGGTTTATACATCCAGAGCCCAGGGTTCTGCATATTAAGGAGGCATTTATGGCCAAGCTGGACGAAAAGATCGAAGGTATCTACAACGACGTACTCAAACGCAACCCAGGTGAAATCGAGTTCCATCAGGCCGTGTTAGAGGTTCTTGAATCCCTCGGGCCGGTCGTGGTCAAGCATCCTGAATATCTTGAGCGCAAGATCATTGAGCGGATCTGTGAGCCTGAGCGTCAAATTATCTTCCGGGTACCCTGGCAGGATGATAAGGGCCAGGTTCATATCAACCGTGGTTTCAGGGTTGAGTTTAACAGCTCTTTGGGACCTTACAAGGGCGGCCTGCGTTTTCACCCTTCGGTCTACCTGGGCATCATCAAGTTCCTCGGCTTTGAGCAGATCTTCAAAAACTCACTGACCGGCCTGCCGATCGGTGGCGGCAAGGGCGGCTCGGACTTTGATCCCAAGGGCAAGTCCGATGACGAAGTGATGCGTTTCTGCCAGAGCTTCATGACTGAACTGTACCGTCACCTGGGCGAGCATACCGACGTACCTGCCGGTGATATCGGCGTAGGTGGCCGTGAGATCGGCTATATGTTCGGCCAGTACAAGCGGATTACCAACCGCTATGAGCCCGGTGTCCTGACCGGCAAAGGCCTGACCTGGGGTGGTTCGCTGGTGCGGACCGAGGCAACCGGCTATGGTGCCACCTTCTTCATCAACGAAGCCCTGAAAGTACGCAAAGATACCTTTGAAGGCAAGACCTGTCTGGTATCCGGTTCCGGTAACGTGGCCATCTATACCATTGAAAAAATCCATCAGCTGGGCGGCAAATGTGTTGCCTGTTCAGACTCTAACGGCGTGATTTATCATGAAAAAGGCCTTGACCTTGATCTGATCAAACAGCTGAAAGAGGTGGAGCGTCGTCGTATTTCCGACTATGTTAACGCCCACAAAGATGCAAAGTATATTCCAAACGGCAACATTTGGGACATCCCCTGCCAGGTTGCCATGCCCTCCGCAACCCAGAACGAAATAAACGGTAAAGATGCCGCAACCTTAGTAAAGAACGGTTGTATCGCTGTCGGCGAAGGCGCCAATATGCCCACCACGCCGGAAGGGGTAAAGGTGTTTCTGGATGCCAAAATTGCCTACGGACCAGGCAAGGCTGCCAACGCAGGCGGCGTTGCCACCTCGGCGCTGGAGATGCAGCAGAACGCCCAGCGTGATTCCTGGACCTTTGAGGATACTGAGGCCAAGCTGGAAAACATCATGAAGAACATCCATGCCAACTGCTACGAGACCTCAGAAGAGTACGGCGCACCGGGCAACTATGTACTGGGTGCGAACATTTGTGGATTTATCAAGGTTGCAAATGCTATGGTAGCCCATGGTCTGATCTAACGTTCTCCCCGCAGGATCTGTTTTCCCTCTAGCCCAGTTTACCGCTGGGCTAGAGGTGTATTGACAGAGACAACAAAACCTACACCACGAGGTTGGTATGGCATCGGTAGTGCAAAAATATGGCGGCTCCGCCGTCACCTCGCCTGAGCAGATCAGGAAGATCGCCCAGCGGATTATTGCCTCGTATAACGATTGCAACGATCTGGTGGTGGTCATCTCGGCCCGGGCCGGTGAAACCAACCGCCTGATTGAAATGGCCCAGGAAATGTCCTCTCATCAGGCTGGCAGCCAATATGACCTGCTGATCTCTGCCGGTGAACAGGTATCCATCGGCCTGCTGGCGCTCTGCATCAGCTCCATGGGCTACAAGGTTAAGACCTATCTGGGCTGGCAGGTGCCGATCATCACCGATTCGCTGCACACCAGAGCTTCAATAGAATATATAGATCCAAGAAAAATCAGAACCGATCTTGACCATGGCGCCATTGTACTGGTTGCCGGGTTCCAGGGGATTGACCGCAGCGGCACCATTACCACCCTGGGACGGGGCGGTGGTGACACCTCTGCCGTTGCCCTGGCCCATGCCCTGGGGGCAGCGGTGTGTGAACTGTACTCGGATGTTGACGGCATCTTTACCGCAGATCCGGCGATCTGCGCTGATGCCCGCAAGATTGAAAAGATTTCCTATGATGAGATGCTGGAACTGGCCAGCCAGGGGGCGCGGGGCGTCCAGATCCGTGCCATTGAGTACGCAAAAAAGCATTCAGTGACCATTCATGTCCGCTCGGCTTTCTCTGCTGAACAGGGCACCCTGGTCGTAAAGGAGCATATGCCTATGGAAGGTGTCGTCGTTACCGGGATTGTGGCAGACAAGAATGAGGCAAAGATTGCAGTGCTGGGCGTACCTGACAAGCCTGGCAGCGCTGCAAAGATCCTGACCGGCCTGGCTGACAAGGATATCTCCGTTGATATGATTGTCCAGAACGTGGGGCAGGATGGGCTGGCCGATATCACCTTCTCCATCTCAAAGACCGATCTGGACAAGGCCCACCAGATTACCGCCCAGATCGCCAAAGAGGTTAATGCGCGAGAGGTGCTTGCTGATCGGAACATCAGCAAGGTCTCCATTGTGGGCCTTGGCATGAAAAACCATGCCGGTGTGGCAGCCCGGATGTTTACCGCGCTGGCCTACAACAACATTAATATTCAGATGATCTCTACCTCGGAAATCAAGGTTTCAGTGGCCATTGAAGAAAAATACACCGAGCTTGCCGTGCGGGTACTGCATGAGGCGTTTAAGGTGGATCAGTGCAGCGAGTGATGGGGATTGGTGCTTGAAACGGCAGGTACTCACGCGGCGCCGCGGAGCCCGCGGAGAAAAACCAGCATAGTACTTTAAACCTGGGAAAAGCAGTTGTCCACGAAGTACACGAAGAAACACCAAGAAAAACAAGTTGTTTAGGTCAAGACGGCAACAACCTTTTGGGTAAATCATCTGTATCCTGTAACCAGTTGAATCTTCGTGAATCTTCGTGCCCTTGGTGGATATGAACGATTGTTCTGTGTGATCTTTGTGTTCTTTGGCGGCTACTTCCGGGTTGCATGCAAGCTGACACCTTACCACCCCTGACCCCTCCTGAAACAGGAGGGGGACTCAGCTCAGCCCCTTACAAAGGAGGGGCCGGGGGTGGTTGGGTTTAGTGTCATCCTGCTGGCCGCACGTCAGACTTCCGTACTCCCAGATCCTGCAGCACCAGCCGTTCCAGCGAGGCATCCAGCATGGGGCGATGACAATCCACCGTGTCGATTGCTCCATTTTTCTGCAGCGTCAGCAGTCGGCAGCCACCGAAGCAGATCGGCAGATAGGCGCAGTCCAGGCATTCATCATTCTTCCAGATATCCAGCCGGTGGGATGTGTGGTAATCACCCACCCCGTCGGCCAGGGTGCCGACGCAGAACTCCGGCCAGCCCATCAGACTTGGGCATTTGTACAGGCTGCCGTCATAGTTGACCACCAGCATCTGCTCCAGATCTATCATGCAGATGCCCATCTGCAGTTTGTCCACCGTAAAACCGCGCCGCAGTATTTCTTCCCGCAGAAACAGGTTTGCCTCAATCAGCCACGGTTCGTTAACAATGACGCAGGCTGCAGCGTGGGGGTCAAACAGGCCGGATTTGGGGTGGATCGGCGAAAATTGCACCGGTCCCAGTTGCGCCGGATCAATGCCAGCCTCCAGCAGCAGGTCCAGCATTTCCGGAAAGCGCTGATAATTGTCGCGGGTAAAATTACCACCTGGCTTGATGGTGACCAGATCATACACCGCTGCAAGATTATCAATAATGGTCTTGAAACTTCCTTTGCCTGATACAAACGGACGCTGCTGGTCGTGGATCTCCGGCGGGCCGTCCAGAGTAATGACAGCACTCTTTAGCCCCAGGGGGAGCAGCTCTTCCACCACAGCCCGTGTCAGCAGGGTTGCGTTGGTCACCAGGCTGAATGAAAAGGTTCTGCCGGTGTCTGCAGCTGCTGCCAGCAGCGGGGTGGCAATCTCCTTCAGCCGCGTAGTAGCCATCAACGGCTCGCCGCCATAAAAGCGCAGTTCCAGATTTCGGCCCTGCTCAAGATGCTTGTTGATAAGATAGTCAACCAGAACCTTGCCGATTTCCTCACGCATCTCCTGGCCATCCCGGAACGGTTCTTCAAAGCAGTAGGGGCAGGCCAGGTTGCAGGCCAGGGTCAGCACCACCGTGGCAGAAAAGAGCCTGGCATGGCTGTTGGTATGATCAACAATGGCTGCCAGTTCGGCCCGTTCAGCCTCAAGGTCATCGGTCCAGAGCTGAAGCTGTTGCAGGGTGGTACGTTCTTCAGGGGAAAGGGTGTCATTTTTAATGGAGGTCAACAACTGCTCAGGTACCCTGACCACGGACCCCTTGCGGGTGGAGTACAAAATTACAAAGCCGGGGCGCTGCGGGTCAGGAAACGAGATGGCGTAGCGAGAAAACGGCATGGACAGGCTCCTGTTAAAATATTGAATGGGGGGCCAGGCCCCCCATTCAGGCACAGCTTTTGTCTGTTGTTACTTGCGGGTACTGTTGGTACCGCCGGTACAGCAAGCTGCCACCATCTGACACTCTTCCACTCCCTGATTCAGCACTTCAATTTCCATGACGCACCTCCTTTTGAGTGTAATTCCATTCAAAAGAATGGATTTAAGGTGTTTACCCTAGACGAACCGGTGTAATTTTGCTAGTAAGAACTTGGTATTGCACGCAGGTTAGCCAGGAGTGGTAATGTTGATCCATATCAACTGCAAAACATCATGGTTGCTTCTGCTGATGCTGTTGTGGCACACAACAGTTGTACCGCTGTGTGTTGCTGATGACGCTCTGGAGGATCTTGGTATTATTGAGGCCCAGGCTGAATCGGTTGTTGCTGCCTCCCGCAGTCCCCGTCCTGCTTCCCGCGTTGCTGAAAACATTACCGTTATTACTGCTGATGATATTGAACGTCTGAATGCCCATACCCTGGCAGAGGTGCTGCAGACTGTGCCGGGTATCCAGCTTGATTTTATGCGCACCCCTGGTACGTTCAGCTTCTTTAACGTTCAAGGGGCCTTGAATACTACGGTGCTGGTGCTGGTGGATGGTATCCGCCAGAACGATTTTGACCAGAATATGGCCATTCCCGGCTTGATTCCGGTGCAGCAGATTGAGCGGATTGAGGTTATTAAGGGGGCTGCCTCGGCTGCCTGGGGACCGGCCCTGGGCGGGGTGATCAATATCATCACCAAATCCCCTGAAACAGAGCGCAGGTTCAGCGGCATGGTGTCCGGCTCAACCGGTTCTCAGTTTACCGCAGATTCCCGCGCAGAAGTCAGCGGTACCCTGGACCGTTTCGGCTACTATCTGACTGCTGCCAACCTGCGTTCCGATGGCCTGACCCCCAATACAGGCACCAACCAGAACAACCTGTTTACCAAACTCTCCTACCAGTTACCCAATAATGGCAGCCTTACCTTTGGCCTGTCCTACCTGACTGCCAAGCCGGGTCTGGATGAAGGGGATACGGTTAACTGGGGCTTTGTCCATGACAACAACCAGTATCGCCGTACCAATGCCTACCTGAAGCTTAACCAGCCCCTGACTGACCGGTTGACCCTGGAGCTGGACAGCTTTCTGACCAACCGTGATGACCATACCAAGTTTGGCGGCCTGGATGGCTCAGGCAATCTGACTTTTTTTAATGATTATGTGTCGCGGGACACCAGTCAGGGAATCAATGCCCGTTTGCGCTGGGGTGACTACCAGAAAAGCCTGCTGCTGGGGCTTGATTACGCCCATGCCTGGGCCATCAACAGAGATGCGTTAAGCAGTGATCCGCCGGTCTATGAACGAAGCTGGGACCGTTGGGGCATCTATGCCAATGGCGCCTATACCCTGGGGCAGCTGACCATTCTGCCCGGTGCCCGTTATGACATTACCGGCACCTCTGGTAATGTTACCAGCCTGACCCTGGGGGCCACCTATCAGCTGGCTGAACATACGCTGTTACGGGCCTATGCTGCCCAGGGCTATACCCTGCCCACCCCCCGTGCCAACAACAAGCTGCAGAAGATCAAGACCGTGCAGGCCGGGATAGAGAGTGAGGCGCTGCCTTTTCTCTGGCTGAAGGGGACCTATTTCTTCAATGACCTGCGTGACAGCCAATCTATCGGCACCGTAACCACTTCCAACCAGCAACGCCAGGGGGTTGAGCTGGAAGCCCGCACCGTGCCGCTGTACGGCCTTTCCCTGACCAGCGGCTATACCTATCTGGATGCCTGGGACAGCGATACTGGCCAGCGTTTGCACACCAACTATAACCAGACGGTTCCGCCCCACACCGTGAAGCTGGCCTTGAACTACGATAACCGTGAACTGGGGTTGCGCGGTACTGTAACCGGCAATTATGTCTGGTGGAACAGGGACGAAAGCACTGCTGCCCGCGACACCGGCATGATCTGGGATCTACACCTGAACTGGCGATTGAAGTCATTTTACAAACTGACGCCTGAGCTGTTCTTCTCTGCCCACAACCTGTTTAACGGCGTACAGACCACGGATACTGAGCTGTATCGTAATGCCACCCGCTGGTTTGAAGGCGGCATGCGGGTGAAATTCTGATGAGGCGCCTGGTCCTCTGCATACTCGCCCTGGCGTTGCTTCTCCCTTCATTGGCACAGGCCTATGATGTGCTGGTGCTGCAGAGTCAGCGCAATCCGGCCTATGATGAGGTGCTGAAAGGCTTTTACCGTGATCAGGGGATTACCAGACGGTTGGTGCTGCTGTCTGACTATGCTGAAGTGGATGTTGTGCGTATTGTGCGTGAAGACCGGCCCCGCATGATCCTGGCGGTGGGGGATGCTGCCCTGGCCCTGGCCCGCAAGATACGGACGATTCCGGTGATCGCCCTGATGTCCCTTGATATCCACCGTCTGAAATCTAGCCAGGCCAATCTGACCGGCATCGGTATGGTTGCCCCGCCGGAGCAGTATTGTAATCTGCTGCGGCAGATGAAGGTGCGTCGGGTGGGGGTGGTCTATAATCCGGCCAAAAGTGGCTGGTACCTGCGGCAGGCACAGCAGGCAGCGGAACAGGCCGGTATCAGTCTGGTACTGCGGGAAGTGGCAACACCCCGCGATACCCTGCCCCAGCTGGCCTCGCTGGCTGGCAAGGTGGATGCGCTCTGGATGCTGCCGGATGTGACTGCGGTTACCAGGGAGACCACGGAAGCTTATTTCTACTTCAGCCAGCAGCATGCTGTGCCGGTGGTCTCTTTTACCGCCAGTTATCTGGGGCTGGGGGCAGCGGCGGTGCTGGATATTGACCGGGCTGCCCTGGGGCGTCAGGCCAGAAGCATCGTTGATGAGCTGCTTGAAGGTGGCTCTGGCGACAGCATGTTGCTGCGCTTCCCCAAGGGAGTGACCCTTAAAACCAATGCAAGTCTGTTGAAACGTCTGAAAATCAACGATACTCTGGTGAAACAGTTGGCAGAGTATTAAGGAATCCTCCATGATCAGTCGTCTGAAGAGCTTAAATATCCGTACCAGCTTTCAGCGCAAACTGCTTACTATCTTTACTCTGTTTACCTTTCTGATTGTCTTCCTGTTAAGCACCCTGTTTATTACCCGGGAAATTACCAAAACAAAAAATGAGGCGGTCAGGCATCTTCAGCTGCAGGCCCAGGCGCTGGCTCAATCAATCCGGCTGCCGCTGTTTGCTGAAAACACCTTTCTGCTGCGCCAGATGGCGGAGCAGGTGGCTGAAACACCGGAAATCTACCGGGTGGTGATCAGTGCTGCAGACGGCAGGGTGCTGGTTGATCTCCATGCCAAACCCTCTGTGCCTGCTGCAGAGATCATCAGCCAGACCATGGAAGTGCGTAGCAACCCGCAGGTGTCCTCAATCAACTCATCGCTGGGGGCTGGAGGCGATATCCAGTCTGTGCTGGGAACGCTGCGGATTGAGCGCAGTACGGCTGATCTGTCACGTTCAGTGCGTATGCTGGTGGTCTGGTCAGTCAGTGTCTCTATTCTCTTCTGGTTGGCTGTCTCTTTGCTCAGCCATCTGGTGCTTCGTCGCTTAACCCGTTCTTTTAATGCGCTGATGAGCGGCATTGATACCTTGCAGCAGGGTGAGTACAGCTCCCGGATTGCTGTGGAATCCGATGATGAGCCGGGACAGGCGGCGTTGGCTATCAATGAACTGGCAGACTCTCTGGAACAGCGCTTTGAAGAAATACGGCTTGCCCGTGAGGAACTGCTTAAGGCAAAGGCCGATGCCGAGACGGCCAACAATGCCAAGACCGAGTTTCTGGCCAACATGAGCCACGAGATCCGCACCCCCATGAGCGGGGTGATCGGCAATGCCCAGCTGCTCCGTTTTACGGTTCTGTCAGAGGAGCAGACCAAGTACCTTGCAAATATTGAAAATGATGCAAAGACCCTGCTTTCGCTGATCAACGACGTGCTGGATATCTCCAAAATTGAGGCGGGAAAACTTGAGCTTGAGAGTGCGCCGTTTAGTCTGCACAGTTGTATCACGCAGATGATCAGATCCCAGGAGGCACGGGTGCAGGCAAAGGCTATTGTACTTGTGCATGAGGTGGCTGCTGATGTCCCGGATAGTCTGTTTGGGGATCAGTTGCGTCTGAAGCAGATTCTGTACAATCTGGTGGGTAATGCCATCAAGTTTACCAGCAAAGGTGAGATACGGGTTGCGGTCAAGCTGCTGGAGCGCCATGACGACAAGGCGCAGCTTAGCTTCTGTGTCAGTGATACCGGCATTGGGATCAAGCCGGAGGTGATGGAGAAGATCTTTGCCCCCTTTGCCCAGGCGGATACATCCGTAAGCCGTCGTTTCGGCGGCACCGGATTGGGGTTGACCATCTGCCGTCGGCTTGTCCAGCAGATGGGCGGGGAGATAACGGTTGAGAGCCGGGAAGGCAAGGGCAGCAGCTTTACGGTTACCCTGCCATTCCTGATCAACTCGCAGCCGATACCCCAGCAGGAGCCCCTTACGCCGGACAGGGCAAAAACGGCCTGGGAAGGGCCGCCGCTGCGGATTCTGCTGGCGGATGACAGTGAAACCAACTGTATGATGCTGAGTCTGCTGCTTTCGCGCTACGGCCATACCGTTACCCAGGCCGGTGATGGCGGTGAGCTGCTGCACCACTGGCAGAAGGGCGAGTTTGATGTGGCCCTGATGGATATTCAGATGCCGGTTATGGACGGCATGGAGACCACGCGGGTTATCCGTGAACGTGAAAAGAAGAGTGGCGCCCATCTGCCGATTATCGCCCTGACCGCCCATGCGCTGAAAGATACCCGTGAACATATGTTAAGTGCCGGATTTGACGGTTATGTTTCAAAACCGGTTGATCTGAAACTGCTGCATGAAGAGTTGAGGATGGTGATTGCGCAGAGTGGGGAACAGGCTGGATAACCTGTCAGCAACGGCTTAGCCACAAGGGCACAGAGAAAGGCGAAACAAAACAAGAAAAGCCAAAAACAGAAGCACGCGGATCAAATCTGATTTTGACGGATTTGCGCTGATTATAAAAACGAGCTGTTTCAAATCTGTATATATCTGCCAAATCCGCGTCATCCGCGGGCTAGGGTTATAGTTTTTGATCAGGTTCTTACAGATTTGAGCTAAAAGTTATTGCTTTACTCTGTGTTCTCTGTGCCCTCTGTGGCAACTTCTTTTTGTGGGTTAATCTGTCGGGCCAGTTCCTGGCTGATACCGGCCACGGTGGCAAGTTCCTCAACCGTGGCGTTTTTAATCCCTTCCAGAGAACCGAACCGCGTCAACAGCAGCCGCTCCAGTTTTGGCCCTATGCCGGGAATCTCCCGCAGGGCTGAACGGAGTGTCTCCCGGTCCCGCAGGCTGCGGTGGTAGCTGATGGCAAAACGGTGGGCTTCATCCCGGATGGCTGCCAAGAGCTTCAGCGGTGCTGAATCCTGCCGCAGTCTGACCGGGTTGCGGCGGCCCGGCAGAAAGACCCGTTCTTCTGTCCGTTCTACATGAATATCCTTGCCATCCCCTTTAACCCTGCTTTTTGCCAGGGACACAACAACCAGCTGTTCTGAAAGCCCCAGTTCAGTAACCACTGCCAGGGTGCTGTTCAGCTGGCCGATGCCGCCATCCACCACCACCAGATCCGGCAGGCCCCATTGTTCAATCCGTTCCGGGCTGAAGCGTCGGGCAAAGACCTCCTGCAGCATGCCGAAATCATCCTGACCCTGACTGTTTCTGATCCGGTAACGCCGGTAACGGGCCTTGTCCGGCAGGCCATCCAGGAAGGCAACGCCACTGCCAACGGAATGGCGTCCCTGCAGGGTGGAGATGTCGTAGCATTCAATCCGGCGGGGCAGACCTGGCAGGGACAGTTTTTGCTGCAGCTCATACAGTGTCCGCTCAACCCCCTGCCGGGTTGCTGCTTTTTCAGACAGCGCGGCCTGGGCATTACGGCCCGCCAGGTTGACCAGATCCAGCTTGTCACCTCGGCGGGGCTGATGCAGACGGACCTTTCTGCCCTTTAGCTCACTTAGCCACTCTTCAAGGGTGCTGCCAGCATCAAGTGTCAGCGGCAGTAGCAGTTCATCAGGTATAAAACGTTCTCCAGCGTAATATCGCTGGATAAAGGTGGTCAGGGCGTCAGCAGCATCCAGTCCGCCTGAGCCATGCAGGACCGTGCTGCCGGACAGGCTGCCGCCCCGCACAAACAGCAGGGCAATGGCCAGGTTTTCTTCGTTGCTGGCCAACCCCAGGATGTCGCTGTCTCCCCCCTGACCCACCATCTTCTGGTGTTCAAGAGTGGTGTCAATCGCCTTTAGCAGGTCACGCCAGCGGGCAGCCTCTTCATAGCGCATCTCTTCAGCAGCCTGTTTCATCCGGGACTTGAATCCAGCCACCAGATCGTTGCTCTTTCCCTCCAGAAACAGCACCGCACCATCCACCAGTGAGCCGTATTCCTCGGCTGAAATCAGCTTGTGGCAGGGGGCGCTGCACTGGCCGATCTGGTGGTACAGGCAGGGCCGGGGGCGGTTCATGCAGTTTTTGAGCGGATAGTGGCGCAGCGGAAACATCCGCTGGAGCTGGCGCAGTACTTCCCTTGCAGAGCTGGCAGAGGCGTAGGGCCCGAAATAGCGTGCGCCGTCCCGGCTGACCTTGCGTACCACCGTAAAGCGGGGGAACGGTTTGCGCAGATCTATCCGTAGCGAGAAGAAGGTCTTGTCATCCTTCAGGTTCAGGTTATAGCGGGGCTGGTGCTGCTTGATCAGGGTGTTTTCAAGCAGCAGTGCCTCTTTTTCAGTGTCGGTGATGGTGAACTCGATTGAGGTCACCCGCGCCATCAGAAAACGGACCTGGGGGCGGCCATCGGTGTTGCCGAAGTAGTTGCGCACCCGCTGGCGCAGGTTGCGGGCCTTGCCAACATACAGGATGCTGCCGTCGGCGTCGTACATCCGGTAGACACCGGGGCTGGTGGGAAAGGAGGTTATTTGCTGTTTCAGGTCCATGGGCGAATTGTAGTTGTTGTTGTTGCAAAAGAAAAGTACGGATGATGATCAAAATAGAGGCATCTGTGCGCATATTTTAAACAGCTATGGCTGCCACTATTTTAGACAAAGATCCCATTTTTCAGGCAGTTGCATTGTAAGTTGCTGATTGGCCACGTTTTTGCTTATCCGGTTGCTGCCATCTATTGATGCAGTGCAGTCTATATTATGCCCAGGAGGCAGCCGCAATGGAGTTGTCACCCCTTACCCCCCTGAAACAAAGTGGAGATGTCCTGTTCTTGATGTTAGGTGCTGTAATGGTCTTTGCCATGCACGCCGGATTCGCCTTTCTCGAAGTGGGCACGGTCCGCAAGAAGAGTCAGGTTAACGCATTTGTAAAGATCCTGACTGACTGGTCGGTTTCAACAGTTGTCTATTTTCTGATCGGCTTTCCGCTGGCCTACGGCATCTCGTTTCTCAAACCGGCTGATCAGCTGATGCAGGGTGCCATGGGCTATGATCTGGTCCATTACTTCTTCCTGCTCTGCTTTGCTGCCTGTATTCCGGCCATTATCTCCGGTGGCATTGCTGAACGGGCCAAGTTCTGGCCCCAGGTGATTGCCGGAGCGATCTTTGCCGGTCTCTGCTATCCCCTGTTTGAGTCCCTGATCTGGGGCAAGAACGCCTCGCTGCTGCAGGGGTTCTTCAAATCAATCGGTGGGCTTGAATTCCACGATTATGCCGGGTCAGTGGTGGTACACTCCATTGGCGGCTGGATCGCCCTGCCGGCGGTGATTCTGCTGGGGGCACGCAAAGGACGCTACAGCCATGGTAAGTCCCATCCGCTGCCGATCAGCAATATTCCGTTTCTTGCGCTCGGCTCCTGGATTCTGGCGGTGGGCTGGTTTGGTTTTAACGTGATGAGTGCGGGTAATCTGGAGAAAATATCCGGCCTGGTGGCGGTTAACTCTCTGATGGCCATGGTGGGTGGTGTGCTGGCAGCACTGGTGGCTGGTAGAAATGACCCTGGCTTTGTGCATAACGGCGCCCTGGCAGGCCTGATTGCCGTCTGCGCCGGCAGTGACCTGATGCATCCCCTGGGTGCGCTGGCAACCGGTGCCATCGCAGCGGTTATCTTTGTCTATGGCTTTACCCTTGAACAGGAAAAGCTGAAGATCGACGATGTGCTGGGGGTCTGGCCGCTGCATGGGGTGATCGGCACCTGGGGCGGTATTGCCGCCGGTATCTTCGGCCAGAAATTCCTGGGCGGGATGGGTAACGTCAGTTTTGTTTCTCAGTTGGCCGGTTCTTTGACTGCAGTGCTGTTTGCCGTTGCCAGCGGCTTCATTGTCTACGGTGCCCTGTCAAAAACAGTCGGCATCAGGATGCATGAAGAGGATGAGTATAACGGGCCTGACCTGGCTATACATAAGATCGGGGCCTATCCGGAGGACAGTATCCGCTAAATGGCCTTTTTCGCTTCAGGCCTCGTCATACAGCAGAATGGCTTGTGCGACGTATATTTCTGTACGTCTCCGCGCCATTCTTTGTCTGCCAGGCCCTGAAACGAAAAATTCTCATTTAGCTCAGTGCTGGTGATCGCTTAAATCCCGCTGTTGCACGCTTTCCTCGGTTGACAAGGGACGGTGAAGATGCTAAGGAATACCCATTTTACCCAAGTATTTCTTGGCAGTTACCACCGCCGTCCCGGTCAGCCGGGGAAAGGGTGTCCCCCGTGAAGATGCTTAGATACTGCCGTGCCTTAACGGCATTTCTTACCTGCCTGCTCCTCGCCACCCTTTTGTGTGCAGCAACGGTCGTTGCACAAGAGACCGAAGATTCCCAACTGTTTCTCTCCGGTTTTAATGCCTACCAACAGAAAGATTTTTCTGCTGCCACAACCCGCCTTGGCGATGTCCTGAAGAAATATCCTGAAACCCCCCTGCGTGACATGACCCTGTTCTGGTTGGCCCGGGCCCATTTTAAGGCCGGTAACCGTTCTGATGCAGCCCGCTACATGGCTCAGTTTTCCCGTGAATACCCGGATAACCCCCTGAAAAATACGGTTGAAGAAGATCTGCTGACCCTGGCTGCCCAGTATGAAAAAGGTCAGGGCAGTGCTGTGCAGGTTGCTGCCGCAGCACAGCTTGAGGCTGAAAAACAGCGTGCTGCAGAAGCTGCGGTACAGGTTGCCAGAGAGAAGGCAGAGGCTGATCGACTGGCTGCGCTGAAACTGGAGCAGGAAAAGCTGCAGGCAGCTGCTGAAGCGGAGCGGGTTGCCCGTGAAAAGGCTGAAGCGGATCGCCTTGCAGCTGCCAAGCTGGAGGCAGAGCGTGTAGCCCAGGCACAGGCAGCCCAGGAAACAGCAGAAAAGGCCCGCATCCTGAAGGCCAAGGCTGAGGCAGACCGGATCGCCCGTGAAAAAGCTGAGGCTGATCGTCTTGCAGCTGCCAAGCTGGAGGCAGAGCGGGTAGCCCAGGAAAAGGCTGCTCAGGAAGCAGCAGAAAAAGCCCGTATCCTGAAAGCCAAGGCTGAGGCAGACCGGCTTGCAGCAGTAAAGGCTGAAGAAGATCGTCTGGCCAGAGAAAAAGCAGCAGCGGAACAGGTTGCTGCCCAAAAGGCTGCTGAAGAGCGCCGTCTGGCTGAGAAAGCTGCCATGGCTGCTGCCGAGCAGAAAGAACGTGAGCTTGCAGCTGCCCGCAAGGTTGAGGAGGAAAAGCTTGCAGCGGAGAAACTGCGCCAGGAACGTGCCGGACTTAAGGAAAAGGCGATTGCCGGGTATAAGGGGATTCTGGAACGTTTCCCCAACACGCCGGCTGCCCGTACTGCGGCAACCCGTCTGAAGGAGCTGGGTGTGGCAGTGGCATTGCCGCCTGCCGCTTCAACGACGCAGTCGTCTGAAAATACCGCTACAGCACAGATGCTGACCCTTGAGGTTGCGCAGTATGCCGCCTTTGAGTTTGATGTGCGGTCTCCCCAGACACCCCTTGAAGTTGCCCGCAAGAACCTTATTCCATTTGAGATTCAGAACCGGGGCAACGGTCAGGACAGTTTCTATTTGGCTTCCAGTTTTCCTGCCGAGTTTGGCGCCCGCTTTGCTGCTGCAGGGATGCCTGAACAGTCTATCAATCAGACCCCGCAGCTTGCGCCAGGTGAGAAATTCAAGGGCCTGTTGCTGTTGAGCGTGCCTGCCGCTTCCATTGATGGTCTCAGGATTGCTCATCCGATTAAGGCTGCTTCCCAGTTTATGCCTGAGGCATCACAGAGCCGTACGGTGTCACTGGTGGCAGCTGCGCCGTTGTTACGTGCCGTGGTGAAGACCGACAAGGGCCAGCTGCTGCCCGGCGAGACGGTGCAGTACCGGGTTGCCGTGCTGAACGTTGGCTCAACACCGGCTGAGGATGTTACCCTGCGTCTGAACTTCCCGCCACAGTATCAGGCGGTTGATTTTGCCACAGCAGGTTTCCGGCAGGAGATGGGGGCTGCGCTGGTACTGGATGGGCTCTCGCTTAAATCAGGTGAAAGCCGAGACCTGATCGTGACCTTCCAGCTGAAGGGTGAGGCGCTGGCAAAGGAAGAGCTGATCGTCCGTGCTGATGTTCTGAATAATCCGCTGCAGACCAGAGGAACCTTCCTGTCCAATGCCAGCTTTGTGTTGCCGGTTAGTGAGCTGACGGTGAAGATGGCAACGGAGCGGATCAAGGCGGTGCCAGGACAGGTTGTGACGGTTCCGGCCCGGATTGTTAACAAAGGCAATCAGCGCGAACGTTTCAGCCTGGTGGCCTCATCGGCACCGTTCCAGAAGGTTGTTGTCTATCATGACCTGAACCGTGACGGTCTGCGTCAGCCGGGTGAACCCGAGGTGGCAGTCATTGGCCCCTTGGGGCCTAAGGAGGAGGCTGCACTGTTGCTTGAGGTGACCACCTCAAAGACCGCTCAGGATGGAACCGTTGAAAAGCTGTCGTTAAGCGCAGCTCCTGAGGCAGCCCAGGGCAAGGCGGTTATGGTTGAGGCAGAGATCGGTTATTCAAGGCCGGTGCTGCAGCTGGCCATGAAGGGACGCGAAGGCCGGATGGTGCCGGGGGATCTGCTGACGATCGATCTTGATATCCTTAACCGTGGTTCCAACCTTGCCAAGCAGGTTGAGCTGGCGGTTACCTGGCCTGAACAGATTGAGCTGGTGGCCATTGATCAGGCCGCCGGTAAGGCCGAGGCAGGTACGTCGATCTGGCGTTTCAGTGAACTTGGCGCCGGTGAAAAGCGGGTGGTGAAGGCCTCCTTCAGGATCAAGTCCGGCACCGGTGTCGGTACCGGGGTTCAGTTGAAGAGCATCTTGTCCTACCAGGATCAAGTGGGGAACAGGTACTGATATGCATCTATCGGGTGTGAAATGTTTTATGATGGCCTTGCTGTTGCTTGGGGCAACCGCAAGCTGGGGCGGCGATTATCTCTATTCGCCTGTGCCGGTTGAGGGTGAGACCACGGGCGACGGTGTGCTGGTACGGGAGGTTACCGTAAAAAAAGGTGATAACCTCTCGCGGATCTCCAAAAGATATTCAGGCCGTGATTACTATTATCCCCAGATTCTACTCTTTAACGAAATCAAAAACCCTCACTGGATTCAGATCGGGCAGGTACTGCGGGTGCCGCTCTCCCGTAAGGCAGCAGCTAAATATGGACAGCAGGCCGGGATAGAAAAAAAACCGGAACGGAAGACGCTTGCCCAGGAATTGACAGCGGAGACTCCACCCAAGAAGCGATCAGAAAAGCAGCGGCCCCCTGCTGGCGCGCAGGGTGAGTACAACGCTTACAACCGTGGACTTGAGGCCTATAAAAAGGGGGATTGTGAAACCGCCATCGCCCAGTTTGATCACTTTATCAGCCGTTACCCCTCCTCTGCACTGCTGCCTGAAGCGACCCTGAACCGGGCGGAGTGTTATCTGAAGCTATCGGCAAACTAGCGCACTGGCCTCGTGTTGTCTGCTTAACAAAACGAACGGGCGTCCTGATTGGGACGCCCGTTCGTGTTTTAAATTACCGCCTTAAGTTACGTTCCCGCTATGGCCAGGTAATCACAAAGCCCCGCATCCTGCCCCCCTGGGCATCCCGGTATTGCACCAGCTGCAAGCCAGCCAGGTCACCCCGGCGAATTTCGTACCCTTCCTTGATCTCTGAAGAGGTCGGACGCATTGCTGTAGCACCGGCCAACTCTTTAAGAATGCTGATATAAAAGGATTCCTGAATGCCGGCACCACTGCGGTCAATGACCTGAATAGCCTTGATGGTTCCGTCCTTTTCTTTGAAGATACGGTATTCACTGGTTTGGCCGCGGTAGTTTTCCCAACCGGGATTTTCCTTGCCGTAACCGGGGTCCCGTCCTTCCAGGGGGATAAAGGACGGCAGGTTGCGGGGACGACCGGCGCCATGGGAAGAAAGTCCCTGTTTAAGGTCAGGTTGCGGTTGCGCAGGAGTAACAACGGCTGGTGGCGTTGCCGCTGGCGACGGTTTTACCTCTGGCGCTGCTTTGGGTGGGACGGCTTCGGTGCGGCTTGAACGATGCTGGAACAGACTGACGCCAACCACAACAACCAGTGTGACGCTGACCAGTATGAACGATGTTTTGCGGTACCAGGGCTGCGGCTCCTCAAAATCTGTAATCAGGTGAGGCTCCTGATGCAGATCTCTGATATGCAGTTCCTGTTCCCGTTCAGCAAACAGCGCTGGCTCTGGTTTGACGGCATCAGACCGGGTATCAAGTTGCTTGCTGAAATCGGAAATAATTGAGAGACCGGGTCGGCGTGGCATCTCGTAGGTGAGTGGAGCTGCAGCCGGTTCGTCATCTGCAGCAGCAGACGGGATGAGCTGTTGCTGTAATGCCGGTTCTGGTTCCTGGTCAGGGAGAGCCGGTGCTACGGCCGGCTGGTTAAGCGTTGTGCTGTCCTGCGGGCCTGGTGAAGGCTGGCGGTGCAGGATTCTTGCAAGAGCCTGTTCCAGCTGTGCATCATTTAAAGCCGGGTCCAGGATAGTTTCAAACTGTGCAGAGGTGTCAACATCCAAGGCAGCAGAGGTGCTGATCAGGCCGAAGCGGGCCTTGTGCTGACCCAGCCGGGATTTAAGGTGCTTGTGCAGAATATCTGCCGACAGCCCGGAAAGGTGGTTCTGGATCAGCACCACCTCAGGTTTACGGTTTTCCAGCTCCTCAATACCGCGATGAATCTCATTGACCACAATCAGGTCGGGATACTGCTGGACCATCCGTTCAAAGAAAACGGTCATGCGCGGTATGTCTGTGATGGCAACTATCTGCATGGGTGTCCTGTTTGCGTTGCGACTGGCAGCAGCAGTCTAGTTGGTTAAGGCGGCCCGGGCGCGGTCTATGCGGGTAATAGCCTCTGGTATCCCCAGCGCCATCACAATTTCGCCAATACCAGGTGCTTGGGTGCTGCCGGAAAGTGCGATCCGTACCGGCTGGCCAACCTGAGGCATCTTCCAGGCACCTTCAGTGCAGATTTCCTTGAACAGGGCATCACACTCTGCGGCAGTGCTGATCGCTGCAGCTGACAGCTTGGCTGCTACCGCTTCAAAGACTGCTGCCAGGTGCGGCTTGTCAAACTTGGCCAGTGCTGCTTCATCGTAGCTTTGGGGGGCCTGATAGTAGAACAGGGCCCGGTCAGCCATCTCTTCCAGGGTCTGGGCCCGTTCCTGCAGGGTGCTGATGGCACCGGCCAGGTCTGGTGCTGAGGTGTCAGTCACCCCACGGCTTGCCAGGTGTGGTTTCAGCAGCTCAGCCAGCCTGGCCGGATCACCGGTCTTGATGTAATGGGCGTTGAGCCAGTTCAGTTTGTCCGGGTTAAAGACCGAGGGGGAGCGGCCCACATTGGCGATATCAAATTTCTGCACCATCTCTTCACGGCTGAAGATCTCATCATCGCCGTTACTCCAGCCAAGTCGTACCAGATAGTTGTTCAGAGCCTCCGGCAGGTAGCCCATATCGCGGTAGGCGATCACACTGGTGGCACCGTGGCGCTTGGAAAGACGGGCCTTGTCGCTGCCCAGGATCATCGGCACATGGGCAAAGATCGGCACCGGATAGCCCAGTGCTTCGTACAGCTGAATCTGACGCGGGGTGTTGTTGACATGATCATCGCCACGGATGACGTGGGAGATCCGCATCAGGGCATCATCGATCACCACGCAGAAGTTATAGGTGGGGGTGCCGTCGGTACGGCTGATGATCAGGTCATCCAGTTCTGTGTTTGGGAAGGTGATCCGACCTTTGATCAGGTCATCAAATGCGGTCTCCCCCTCTTCCGGTGCCTTGAAGCGGATCACGTGGGGCTGATCCAATGGCTGGTCCTGACGGTGGCGGCAGGTGCCATCGTACTTGGGCTTGCGCCCTTCTGCCATGGCTGCCTCACGCTTGGCCTCCAGCTCTTCCGGCTTGCACCAGCAGCGGTAGGCTTTGCCTTCATCCAGCAGCTTCTGTACATGCTGTTTGTAGAGCGGAAAGTTGTCGGTCTGAAAGAACGGCCCTTCATCACAGTCCAGCCCCAACCACTCCATCCCCTGCAAAATGGCATCCACTGACTGCTGGGTGGAACGCTCGGTGTCGGTATCCTCAATCCTTAAGATAAAGGTGCCGCCAAAGTGACGGGCATAAAGCCAGTTAAACAGGGCAGTACGGGCGCCACCTACATGCAGGTAGCCGGTGGGTGAGGGGGCAAAACGGACGCGCAGATCAGACATCGGGGGAAACTCCTGAAAGATTTTAAATAGCCCTGCTTACTGATGGTAGCCGCAGATAAGATACTACAGAACCTATCTGCAAGATACGCACTTTTTTTGACCAAGGTCATGCTTTCTCTAAAAGGACTGATGTACTCTTCATATCACATTATCGATTAAAACGCATCAGCTGTTGGATGCACCTACCAAGAGGAGGATACTACAATGAGTATGTTCTGTAACCAATGTGAGCAGGCAGCAAATGGAACCGGCTGTAATATTTCAGGCGTCTGCGGCAAGAAGCCGGACGTGGCAGCCCTGCAGGATCACCTGCTGTACGGTCTGAAGTCCCTGGCCCTGTATGCCGACAAGCTGGGGCGTGATGCCGAGATCGACCATTTTACCATTGAAGCGCTTTTCAGCACCGTTACCAACGTAGATTTTGATCCAGAAGATATCGGCAAGCTGATCCAGAAGTGTTACCAGTTGAAGGAAAAGGCCAAGGCAGCCTCCGGTGCTAGCATCGACTGTCCAGTTGCTGACTGGAAACCTGCTGCCGATCTGGCCGGCATGGTGGCACAGGGTGAGCAGCACGGTATCAATACCCAGCATATTAACGAAGATATCCGTTCCGTGATTGAGATCCTGATGTACGGCCTGAAAGGGATGTCGGCCTATATGGATCATGCCATGATCCTTGGCCGTACAGATGACGCGGTGATGGCATTTACCCAGAAGGCGCTGGCAGCCACCACTGATCCGGCACTTGGTCTGATGGACTTTGTGGGCCTCTGCATGGAGTGCGGCAAGCAAAACCTGACCACCATGGGATTGCTGGATACCGCCCACAACGAGACCTATGGCGCGCCGGTACCAACTTCGGTTAACCTGGGAACCAGGGCAGGTAAAGGCATTCTGGTTACCGGCCATGATCTGAAGATGCTGGAGGAGCTGCTGAAGCAGACCGAAGGCAAGGGGATCAACATCTACACCCACGGTGAGATGCTGCCTGCCCACGGCTACCCAGGCCTGAAGAAGTACCCTCACCTGGTGGCAAACTACGGTGGTGCATGGCAGGATCAGGCCAAAGAATTCCCCAACTTCCCCGGCGCAATCATCTTTAACACCAACTGCATTCAGCGTCCGGCTGATTCCTACAAGGATCGTCTCTATACCTGGGGTCTGGTGCAGTGGCCAGGTGTAACCCATATCAACGGCTGGGACTTCTCCGAAGTGATCAACAAGGCGCTGGAGTGCCCGAGTCTGCCGGAAAATCCGGGCCAGGAGATCCTGACCGGTTTTGGTCACAAGGCGGTGCTGGGTGTGGCTGATAAGATCATCGCAGCGGTCAAGGCGGGCCAGATCAAGCACTTCTTCCTGGTGGGTGGTTGCGATGGCGCAAAATCAGGCCGTAACTACTACACCGAGTTTGCTGAAAAGGCACCACAGGATACCGTGATCCTGACCCTGGCCTGCGGCAAGTACCGCTTTAACAAGCTGGAGTTTGGTGATATCGGCGGCATTCCCCGCCTGCTGGATATCGGACAGTGTAACGATGCCTACTCTGCCATTCAGATTGCGGTGGCCCTGGCAGGTGCCTTTGAGTGCGGCGTGAATGATCTGCCGCTCTCCATGATTCTGTCCTGGTACGAGCAAAAGGCGGTTGTTATCCTGCTGACTCTGTTGTCACTGGGAGTCAAGAATATTCGCCTCGGACCCACACTGCCGGCCTTTATTACGCCCAACGTGCTGGCCTTCCTGGTGGAGAACTTTAACATCATGCCTATTACCACGGCTGAGGAAGATCTGAAGGCTATTTTGGGGTAGGTTAGTTATCCTGATACTGTAAAATAATTTTACACAAAAGGCAGGACATCTATTAGTCCTGTCTTTTGTGCTGTAAAATAATTATTACATTTAGTTTGGCCTGCCAGGTAGTGAGAACAGAAATATTCAATATTCATAAGTGGTTAATTGCGTTGGTATGATTTGTGTAAGTCAAATAGAACACAAGCAATTTGTAATTTAAACGCAATTAGGAGATGACTTATGAAAACATTTAAGCATGTTGTTGTTTTGGCCTTGGCTTTGGTCGTTATGGTAACGGGTACTGCAAGTGCAACATTGATTTCAACCCCGCTTACTGCTGATGATTATATAACCTATAACGGTTTGGATTGGGCTTGGGCATCTCCGGTTGCTGCCGTAACTTGGGGTTCAAACGAACTTATGGCTCCTTCTTTTCATGAAGGCTGGCGTTATGCAACCGCTACAGAGTGGGCAAACCGCCCTGAGGCATCAATGTTTCTGACTGCCTCTGGTGAAGTAAAAAATGCTGTTGAATATTGGAATACTGTCTTTACGCATCTTGATTATAATGATGCTGTGAATGGGTATGTAACAAGCACTCTTACTGGCTATGTCGAGGAGAGCTGGTATGTGAGAGATTCTTCTGCCCCTGTCCCAGAACCTTCAACCTTTATTCTGCTGGGCGTTGGACTGGCAGGTCTTGCTTACACCCGCAAGCGCGTTGCTAAAAAGTAGATAAAAATCTTTTTGATTTTGTTGTGTAAAGGGGAGATACCGGAGAGTGTCTCCCTTTACTTATTCCGTCGGGTTGTTTTCTGCACGCTTATATAGCAGTTCCTGCTGTCCAGTCAAATCAGAGGATAGGTCAGCTGCCAGCTTTGCTGGCGGGTTGGAACTGCCTCATCATTATCAGTTTACTCTGCTGAAGCGGGCAGCCCCTTGGTGGGGCTGCCCGCTTTCTTCGTAACGCAACTGAAACTTTACATCTCTGTCACATACCTGTAACATGCGCCCGCTTGTCATGATCTGTCAGTTGTCTGATATACAAAGGAGAACAGCATGTTCGGATTAATCCCGAAAGAAGAGAAGTTTTTCAAGATGTTTCAGGATATGGGTGTCATCATTACCGAAGGCGCCCAGCAGTTGAAGGTGATGCTGGACGATTATGTTGATCCCTTGGCCAGCCAGCGCCAGATCAAGGATACGGAACACAAAGGGGATAACCAGACCCACCTGATTATCAAGACCCTTAACAAGACCTTTATTACCCCTCTTGATCGTGAAGATATCTACTCACTGGCCTCAAAGCTGGATGATATCATTGACCTGATCGATGCCTCGGCACAGCGTTTTGTGATGTACAACGTTGAAAAACCGACCCCCGAGGCACAGCAACTGGCCTTTATCATCCTGAAGTGCTGCCAGACCGTTGAACGGGCATTGAAACATCTGGGGGGCAAGTTCGAAGATATCAATGACTGCTGTGTTGAGATCAATGCCCTGGAAAATGAGGCGGACCGGGTCTGCCGTGAGGCGATCAGCCGTCTGTTTGATGAAGAAAAAGATCCGATCAATCTGATCAAGTGGAAAGAGATCTACGAGACACTGGAAAAAGCCACTGACAAGTGTGAAGACGCTGCCAATATCCTGGAAAGCGTGGTAGTGAAAAATGCCTGATCTGGCCTTGATCATGCTGGTGCTGGTGATTGTTGCCGCACTGGCCTTTGATTATATTAATGGATTTCATGACACAGCCAATGCCATCGCCACCTGTGTCTCGACCCGCGCCCTGTCGGTCAAGGCTGCCATCTTCATGGCCGCCTTCCTGAACTTTGCCGGTGCCATGGTTTCCACCAAGGTGGCATCAACCATCGGCAAAGGGATTGTGGATGCCAACCATATTACCCAACTGGTGGTATTGGCTGGTATTCTTGGAGCCATTATCTGGAACCTGATTACCTGGTACTATGGTATGCCCTCTTCTTCATCCCACGCAATTATAGGTGGTATCATGGGGGCGGTTATTGCCCATTCCGGCGCTGCTACCCTGCACTGGAAGGGGTTGCAGAAGATCGTGATGGCCTTGATTCTTTCACCCATCATTGGTGTTGCCATCGGTTTTGTATTTATGATGATTGTCATGCGGCTGTTTCATGACAGCAATCCCGGACCGCTTAATAAAAACTTCCGCAAGCTGCAGGTCGCTTCAGCAGCCTTTATGGCTTTTTCACATGGTACTGCCGATGCACAGAAATCAATGGGTGTCATCACCATGGCCCTCTTGTCCTACGGCGTAATCCCCTCTTTTGATGTGCCAACCTGGGTCAAGATTTCCTGCGCCATTGCCATGGGACTGGGAACTGCTGCCGGTGGCTGGCGGATCATCAAGACCATTGGCAAGGATTTTGTCAAGTTACAGCCGGTACATGGTTTCTGTGTAGAAACTGCAGCAGCCGGGGTTATTCTTGGAGCCTCCTCCATCGGCATGCCGGTCAGTACTACCCACGTCATCACCTCAACCATTTTGGGGGTGGGAGTCTCCAAGCGGTTAACCGCAGTCAACTGGAACGTTGCCAAGCGGATTGTCTGGGCCTGGGTCCTGACCATACCGGCAGCAGCGCTGGTGGCATTTATGACCTATCAGGTCCTGCTGCCGTTACTTGGCTGAGTGTCACTGTGAAGAATAGTTGATCTGTACAAGGCTGCTTCTGTTTTGAAGCAGCCTTTTTGCATTCTGCCACAAACTGTTTGCACCGACGTAACAAGCCTGTAACCTTACTCTGGTACTGTTACAATCTAAAAATAACCTGTTTTCTGGTTTGGTGGCACAGGAGATGACCATTATGAAGAAGGTGTTGATTGTTGAGGATGAACGTGATCTGGCGGAACTGCTGGCCTATAACCTTGAAAAAGAGGGCTATCAGGCGCTGGTGACCGGTACCGGTCTGGAAGGGCTGGAAACGGCCCGGCGGGAACTACCGGATCTGATCCTGCTGGATCTGATGCTGCCTGGCATGATGGGTACAGAGGTTTGCTCATCCCTGCGCCACAGTGAAAAGACCCGTGGAATTCCGGTACTGATGCTGACTGCCCGGGGTGATGAGATTGACCGGGTGGTGGGCTTTGAGATGGGAGCGGATGACTATATCGTCAAGCCGTTTTCCATGCGGGAGCTGATGCTGCGGATCCGGGCCATTCTGCGGCGTAGCGGTCAGGAACCGGTTAATGCTGAACGGCAGATCACCATGGGCACGATTGCCATTGACTGTGGCAGCCACCGGGTCACCGTGGCAGGAGTAGAGATCGAGCTGACTAGTACGGAATACAAGCTGCTGCTGTATCTGGCCGAACATAGCGGGCGGGTCATGAAGCGTGAACTGCTGCTGCAGGATGTCTGGGGTTACAATTTTGTGGGAGATACCCGCACGGTGGATACCCACGTAACCCGTTTGCGGAACAAGCTGGGGGATGCCGGTGAGATGATTAAGACCGTGCGTGGCTTTGGCTATAAGCTGGAGGAATAGACCATGTCATTTCGCTGGAAGTTGTTTCTATCGTATATTTCCCTTTCGTTACTGATTGCCGGTGGCGGGTTCGGCTATGTCAACCATCTGCTGGAACAGCGTCTGCTGGATGAAAGCCGTTCAAATCTCCAGCAACAGGCGCAACTGGCCAAGTTGCTGGCAGAACAGCAAAAGGCACAGCCATCCCAGAAGCTGGCGCATACCCTGGGGGCGGCGATTAAATCCCGTGTTACCCTGATTGCAGCTGATGGTCGAGTTGTGGGCGACTCTGATGTCCGTGACGATCAGGTCAGCAGCCTTGAAAACCACCTGAGCCGTCCTGAAGTTCAGCAGTCGTTAAAAAGTGGTTCAGGCTGGTCAATACGCCATTCTGAAACCTTGCGTACCACCATGCTGTATGTTGCGCTGCCGCTCCGTAATACTGATGCCACCGTTATCCGGCTGGCACTGCCGCTGGAATATTTTGATGCTGCCAAACGTGCCCTGCACAACCTGCTGGGGGGGGCAGTCGCCCTGCTGCTGTTCTCTTCGCTGCTGCTAAGCATCGTACTTTCCCGGATAACAGCAAAGCCATTGCGTGAGATTGCCGATGCAGCTGCCCGAATCGGCATTGGTGAGCGTGGTGTGCGGGTGCCCACCGGCAAAGGTGAAGAGATCGATTATCTGGCCAGGGTTCTGAATGAAATGGCGGCCCGGATTGAAGATCAGATGCACAAACTTACCTCAGAGCAGCAGCGGCTGGCCGCTATCCTGCGCGGCATGGGTGAAGGGGTGATGGTGACCGATACTCAGGGGGCGATTATCCTGGTCAACCCGGCCTTTCGCAAGCAGTTTGGTCTGCCCGGCGAGGTGGAAGGACGACCGCTGGTGGAGGTCTGCCGTCACCCTGACCTGCTGCATGCCTTTGAAGAACAGCGTGAGTCAGGTGATGAAGTGACCTGCGAGATCACCATTCCAGCCACCAATCTGGTACTGATGGCCCACTGGGTGCCGCTGTCGGGAGAACATAGCAAGCGCGGCACCGTGGCGGTCTTCCACGATATCAGCGATATGAAGCGGATTGAGACCATGCGCCGTGATTTTGTGGCCAACGTCTCCCATGAACTGCGTACGCCGGTGGCAGTCATCAAAGGCTATGCCGAGACCCTGCTGGATGGTGCGCTGGAAGACACGCCTGAACGGGGCCGTCACTTTGTCTCCATCATTGCCGGCCATGCCGAGCGGCTGACCAACCTGATCAATGATATCCTCACCCTGTCCAAGCTTGAGGCGCGGGATGCCGCGCTGACCTTGCATCCACTGGATCTGTGCGGCACGATCCGCAAGGCCCAGATGCTGATGGAGGATCACGCCCGCACTAAAGGGATCCGGTTGAATGCTACCTGTCCTGAGTCAGTGCCCAAGGTGCTGGCTGATCAGGGACAGCTGGAACAGGTGTTGCTGAATCTACTGGATAATGCCATCAAATATACCCCGGATGGTGGCGATATTGCCATACGAACCCGCCAGGAAAACAAACGGGTGGTAATCGAAGTCAGCGACACCGGCATCGGTATCCCATCCAAAGACCTTAAACGGATTTTTGAGCGGTTCTACCGGGTTGATGAAGGACGCAGCCGTGAACAGGGCGGCACCGGCCTGGGGCTGGCGATTGTCAAACATATTGTCCAACTGCATGGCGGTGAGATTGCCGTGGCCAGTGAGGCAGGCAAGGGTAGCACCTTTACGGTAACACTGCCTGCCGCCTGAGGCGCTTGTGCTCTTGGCAAAATGCGCTAGACTCTACGAAGAGGAGACTACCGATGGAGATCTATCTGGTACGACATGCAGAGGCGGTGGAACAGGCTGAAGGGGTTGAGGACAGTACGCGCTGGTTGACTAAAAAAGGGCGTAAGGCTATGCAGAAGGCAGCCTGTCGTCTGCATAAAAAGCGGGTGCGGCCTGAGCAGATCATTACCAGTCCCCTGACCCGGGCTGTGCAGACTGCAGAACTGTTGATGGCTGAAGTTGGCAGCCATGCCGAGCTGTCTGCCGACCGTCGGCTTGCGCCGGAATCAACTGCTGAGCAGGTGGTGGAGCTGCTTAACGGTCTGAAAAAGCTTAAAAGTATCATGTTGGTGGGGCATGAACCGTTACTGAGTCAGACGGCTGCCTTGCTGTTAGGCAAAGAGCAGGTGGCCGGATTGGGTAAAGGTACCTGTCTCTGTCTGGAACCGCGTTTAAAGCCAGGCAAACCGGCCCGTTTTCTCTGGTCTGCCGCAATAGGCGGCAGGCTTATCCGTTCAGCAAAGAAAGCCCTTGTCCCCGAAGAATAGTCAGCATAGCACGGTGCAGCACCCGCTACCCGGCAGTCGCCAGCTGTTGGAAGCCTTTGCCGCTTGCCTTATCTCCCGCTGGGATGATCTCCTGCGATTACGTCACCAGACCCTGAACTGCTTTGATGTTGATCATATCCACGATCTGCGGGTGGCCAGCCGCCGTCTGCGTGGAGCGGTTGAGCAACTGGGGCCGTTTATCGGGACAGAACGGATGGAACGCCTGCGGCGACCGATCAGGCGTCTGACCCGTGAACTTGGTCTGGTACGGAATCTGGATGAAACCCTGCTTTATCTGGAAAAGGCTGGTGAAAAAGGGCTGGAACCGTTGCTTGCCTCGTTGGGGCACCAGCGGAAGCAGGAGGCTACCCAGGCCAGGCGTTTACTGGAGTTACTGGATTGCATAAAACTGGAGCGTCAGATCCGTAGCGCTGCAGCAGCATTGGTGACACCGGATAATATCGCTTCGCAGGGGTTGCTGGCACTCCTGTCTGAACGCAATCTGGGATTGTACTACCCGATCCATGCGCTGCTGCCGTTGGTGGCTGCGCCGGAGATGGTGGAAGAACGACATGCACTGCGGATAGCGGTCAAGAAGTGGCGCTATTTCACTGAGCTACTCCATGATATACTGGGAGGCAGGCAGCAGGCCTTACTGGACCAGTTGCGGCAGTACCAATCAGTGCTGGGTGACATGAATGACCGGGTGGTGATTGATGCCCTACTGCATAGGGCAGTTGATCTGCCTGAAACGGTGCGGGAAAATTTGCTGAAAAATATCGCCCGTGAACAGCGTAAGTTACTGAAGAAATTGTGTGATCTGCTGATTGTCAAGCCGATTGCCTATCGCTTTGAACTGTAGGGAGCATCCATGATGACCAAAGACCGTCTTGCCGCCATAGATATCGGTACCAACTCCATCCGCTGCATTGTGGTTGAATGTAATCAAGACGGCAGTTTCCGTATTCTTGATGATGAAAAGGATACCGTACGGCTGGGAGAAGGGATTGCCGAAACCGGTGAGATCTCTGCCGCAGCGGTGGCACGGGCCGAGGCTGCCCTGACCCGGATGCGCAAGCTGGTAACCGGCCTCAAGGTCAAGGCGATTGATGCGGTGGCCACCAGTGCCATGCGTAAGTCAGCTAATGGCCCACGGCTGGTTAAGCGTTTTTCCGAGCTGCTGGGAAGCGAGATAAGGGTCATATCCGGTGATGAAGAGGCAGCTCTTGCAGCCCAGTCAGCCCTGCGCAATTTTGACACCCATGGCAAACGCTTTGGCGTGCTGGATGTGGGGGGTGGCAGTGTTGAGCTGATCACCGCCCAAGGGGTGCATGTGGAGGAGTTCTACTCCTTTGAACTGGGTGCGGTGGTGATGACCGAGCAGTTCCTGAAGGCTGATCCGATCCGCTCCACCGACTATCGCAAGTTTCAGAAGCATATTCGGGACACGGTCAAGAAACAGCTGGATGGGGACAAACTGACCCTGCCGACCCTGATCGGTTCCGGTGGTACCATCAACGCCATTGCCCAGATGGCGTTGCAACTGCGTCGCAACCCGGTTGAAGGGGTGCATGGGTTAGAGGTGCTGCGTTCCGAGGTTGTGCACCTGCTGGCCATGCTGCAGCGTCGCGATCTCAAGGGACGCCGTGAGGTGCCGGGGCTTACGCCGGACCGGGCTGACATTATTGTGGCCGGTGTCGGGCTGGTGGATACCATGATGGAGCTGTTTTCTGCCAACACCCTGCTGGTCAACAGTCACGGTATCCGGGAAGGGATGATTGTTGAGGCGATCAAGCGGCGTGGTCTTGCGCCGGACGCACCTTCACCCCGTTCCTGGCGGGAATCGGTGGTCAGCTTTGGCAGATCCTGCCAGATGGATGATATGCATTCTCAACAGGTGGCGACCCTGTCGCTGGCCCTGTTTGACCAGCTGGCTGATGCCTATGGTCTGAAAAAACGTGAACGGGTGCTGCTTGAGGCGGCTGCCCTGCTGCATGATATCGGCTACTACATCAGTTACCACAGTCACCACAAGCATTCCTGCCACCTGATCCGCCATGCCGACCTGTTTGGCATCACCCCCCGTGAACGTGAAATGGTGGCGGTAATCGCCCGCTATCATCGTAAGTCGCTGCCTAAAAAGAAACATGATGAATTTCAACGTCTTACGGTCAAGGAACAGGCAACGGTGATCAAGCTGGCCGGCATCCTGCGGCTGGCTGATGGTCTTGACCGGCGCCGCTGTTCAACGGTCAGCGGCCTGCAATGTTGTGTTGAAGGCAGTCTGGTGCGGCTGACCCTTTCCGGTGCTGAGGATCTGGCCGTGGAACTGTTTGGTGCCAGTGCAAAAAAAGACCTGTTTGAAAAGGCCTTTAGCGTTCAGGTACTGTTTGCGACTGAGGCGCACCAGCCATGATCTGCTATCAGTTTACCGCCTTTGCCATTGGTGGCGATCTTGATCTGAATCGTCTGGCAACCCGATTGGGGATTGATCGCAAGTACCGCTGGGAAGAGCCGATGCGGCTGAATCCGGTCACCTTCACCCCATCTGCAGCAGGCGACGGGGTCTGGGTCTACCTCTACTATTTCGGCGGCATGGTTTTTCTGAACTGCAGTGACGACATTATTGCCCGTTGCATTGAAGGGTTAAAGCAGCACCTTGAGCAACTGAAGGAACAGCCTCAGCTTCGCTTCCGTGAAGACTACCAACTGGAGATCAACCCGGCTGCCGCGCCATCCATAACCAACGATAGTGCCAGCATGCCGGAGTTCAAGCAGGAACTGTTGGAAATCATCTGCTTTGTGATTGCCAAGTCGGTTGCCTTGGAACGGATTGAAGAACATGTGGATGCGGTCTTTGATGAAGTTGGTGTCATGATCAACCGCCTGGGGCAGGGTGTGCTGGAACTGCCGGACAAGCGGCTGGCCAAACTGGCCTCGGTGATACTTGGTTTCAAATACACCTCCATCGCCCATATCATGGTACTGGACAAGCCGGAAAGCACCTGGGATGACGCTGAGGCAGACCGCTTTTACCTGACCATCTCCAATCTGTTTGAACTGCGTCCCCGCTATCAGGAGATCAAGCACAAGGCAGAAACTCTGATGGATGTGACTGATGTTTTTTCAAACCTCTCCCATGCCCGCCGTTCCGCCCGCCTGGAGTGGATCATCATCATTCTGATCGCCTTTGAGATCATCATGGCCCTCTGGCAGAAGTTCTGGGGTGGTTGACGTAGCAGCGGCTCCTGCTACACTTGAGGCGAACCGGGGAGGTTCGTCATGATGTTGATGGTGTCGGCACAGGTACGGAATGCCAGTCTGCGGATTGTGGCCATTTATGCCTTCTTTGGGGCAATGTGGATACTTGTCTCCGATACGGTTGTGGGCTGGCTGGTGAGCGATCCTGCAATCCTGACCAGGGTGGCGCTTTTCAAGGGCTGGCTGTTTATTCTGCTTACCACGTTACTCCTCTACAAACTGATCTGCTCCGACAATCTCAAACTGGCAAAAACAGCAGCCCGGTTACGGCATAGTGAAGAACGCTTTCATACCATCTATGATTCGCTCAACGATGCCATCTTTATCCATGACGCAGAAACGGGCTGTATTCTGGATGTGAACGAGACCGCCTGCCGGCTCTACGGCTATGGCCGTGAGGAGCTGCTGAGTAAGGGGTTGCAGCAGCTGGGGACGGGAGATCCGCCCTATAGCGGGGCAGAGGCCCTGGCCTGGATTCAGCGTTGTGCAGAAGGTACTCCCCAGACCTTTGAATGGATCACCACCACAAGATATTCCAGCCGTCTGTGGGTTGAGGTCAGCATGCGTTGCGCAACCCTTGACGGTGAAAACCGGATTGTGGTGATGGTGCGGGATATCTCTGAGCGCAAGCGGGCCGAAGAGCAGCTCAGTCTGCAGCAGGCGCAACTGGAGGAGCTGAACCGGACCCTTGAAAGAAGGGTCAATGAGGCGATTGCCGAGCTGCGGCAGAAGGATGAGCTGTTGCTGCAGCAGAGCCGCCATGTTGCCATGGGAGAGATGCTGAATAATATTGCCCATCAGTGGCGGCAGCCGCTGAACAATATTGCGATTTATGTCCAAAGCATGCAGTTGCTGAATGCCTCGGGCGAGCTGACCGATGAGCAGATCCAGAGCGATGTTCAGAGCATCATGGCCATCATCAATTACATGTCTAAGACCATTGATGATTTTCGTACCTTCTTTCGCAATGAAAAACAGAAACACCCCTTCACTATTGCAGAGGCGGTCGGCAAGGCGATCAACTTTGTCTCAGCGCAGATGGGGCACTACAATATACAGTGCCGTTTGGATACAGAGGACCAGATAACAGTCAATGGTTATCAGTCTGAATATGTTCAGGTGGTGTTGAATATTCTCAATAATGCCATTGACGTATTGAGCTGTTCGGAGTGCACGGATAAAAGGATTCTTGCGACGGTCAGGGTCGAGAGCGGCAGGGCGGTCCTGATGATTCAGGATACCGGAGGCGGCATTGCTCCTGAGGTGTTGCCCCATATCTTTGAGCCGTACTTTACCACCAAAGGGCCGGCTGAGGGGACCGGTATTGGCCTGTATATGGCCAAGACTATTATTGAGAAACATATGTCAGGCACCATCTCTGCCCGCAATACCGGAGCAGGTGCAGAGTTTCTGGTGAGCCTGCCATTACCGGCAGAATCTGTCTAGCCATAATGACTGTCGGTGTTAAGTCTGCAATTTCAGATCGGTGACACCTGTTCTTCAAGCTGGCTGCAGCCGGACAGGCAGAGTCTGCCGATGTTGCCGTTGCTGGAATAGATGCTTTTCAGCTCAGCGCCACAGGCGTAATTGATGATCTCCATTTTGAATTTGGGCAGGACGTTATCAATGGTTGTGGAAACCGCTCTGCTGCCGCATTCCAGGCAAAACTCTTTCAGATTTTTCATGATTTGTTTCCTCCATAGGTCTTAAATGTATGGAGGTAGCGTATCATGCAGATGTGTCAGGCAGGTTGAGGTAGGCTGAAGGTTATGCAACGACTTCTTTTGACAGTACGCGTTTCAGTTCTGCTGCAAGTTCCTGAATATCTACCGGTTTAGCAACGTACCCATCAAAACCGCTACTCAGGAACTGTTCCCGGTCACCGCGCAGGGCGTGGGCAGTCAGGGCGATGATCGGCACATGCTGCCCGGTCTGCAGCTCGGCTTCACGGATAATACTGGTTACTTCATCCCCCCCCAAAACCGGCATGGAGATGTCCATCAGAATGCAGTCATAGGTGTCTTTCAGCAGGTTGTCCAAGGCCTGCTGACCATTGCAGGCCAGTTCAATCTGGTGTCCGAGCTTCTTCAGCATGGCAATAAGTGTAGTGGCGTTCAGCTGATTATCTTCTGCAAGCAGCAGCTTGAGGCTTCTGGAACCATTACTCCAGGTTGGTATAGCAGGCGCAGGTCGCTGCGTCTGCTGGTGTTCGGGCAGTTCAAACGGCAGCTCAACAGAGAAACAGCTGCCCTGGCCTGCCTCTGATTCTGCCCAGATCCTGCCACCCATCAGTTCTGCCAGACGACGACAGATGGTGAGCCCCAGTCCTGTGCCGCCAAATTTACGGGTAGTGGAGTTATCTGCCTGCTCAAAGGGGGCAAAGATCCGTTCAAGGGCTTCAGGCGTTATACCGATGCCGGTGTCGCGTATCGATAGGCGGAGGGTCAGGCTGTTTCCCCGCCTGCTTGAAATGCCGGCCGATATACCGACACTGCCGGTTTCGGTAAACTTGATGGCATTTGCCAGCAGGTTCAGCAGAATCTGTTTGATCCGTAGCGGGTCGCCCAGGAGAGTATCAGGGATTTCATCAGCGAGGTTGACGTCAAGCTTGAGTTGTTTTTGATGTAGCTGTGAAATCTGGGTGGTAATCAGTTCCTGAATACACTGGCGAAGCGAAAACCGGGTGCTTTCAAGTGTGATCTTGCCGGATTCAATCTTTGAAAGATCCAGAATATCGTTCAGTAGTGACAGAAGATTTTTAGTGGAGCTATCCAGGCACTGCAGGTATTCCTGCTGTTCAGGGGTCAGGTCGGTAAATTGCAGTAGCTGTGTCATGCCGATGATGCCGTTCATGGGGGTACGGATCTCATGGGACATGTTGGCCAGAAATTCACTTTTGGCGCGATTGGCGGTATCGGCCGCTTTGCGGGCCTGTTTCAGTTCTTCTTCGTACTGTTTACGTTCCGTAACGTCGCGGGTGATATTCAGTAGACACGGCTCACCATTTACTGTGATAACGCATGCCGACATTTGCCCGATAATAATTGAACCGTTTTTACATCGGAACTGGGTTTCCAGGTTTTTGACAACGCCGTGCTGCCTTAACTCCTGCACCAGTCGCTGACGGTCTTCAGGGAATACCCAGATGTTCAGATCAAGGGATGACTTGCCGATGACCTCTTCCGGGCGGTAGCCGGTAATAGCGCAGAACCCCTCATTCACCTCCAGATAGGTGCCGTCAGTCAACCGGTTGAGGTTGACCGAGTCAGGCGACGCCTTGAAGGCACTGGCAAATTTTTCTTCAGACAGCCGCAGTTGCTCTTCAGCCTGTTTCCGTTCGGTGATATCACGGACAAAATTAAGCAGGCACTGCTCACCATTCACCACGATCAGCGAGGTGGACATCAGGCCGGTCTGAATCTGGCCGTTCTTGCGTCTGAATTGGGCCTCAAAATTTCTGACTATTCCATTGTTCCTGATCTGCTGCACCATTTGCTCACGATCAGTTGGGGTTACCCAGATGTTTAGATCAAGGGACGACTTGCCGATGACATCTTCCAGCCGGTAGCCGAGCTGTTCGGTAAAGCTTTCGTTGGTGTCCAGAAAGGTGCCGTCACGGAAACGGGTCAGGGTAAACGCATCGGGTGAGGATTTGAAGGCGGTTGAGAATTTTTCTTCAGACAGCCGCAGCAGTTCATAGGCCCTGGTCCGTTCAGAAATGTCGCGGGCAACGCCCAGAACTCCCATCAAGATGCCTTCTGTGTTGAACATTGGTGTTTTGATGGTCTCAAACAGGCCATGATAGCCGGTTGCGGCAAAGGTCAGCCATTCCTCGTTAACGGTTGGTTTACCGGCAGTGGCAGCCTTGCGGTCGTTATCCCTGAAAAAATCGGCCAGTTCCTTGTCGACAAAGTCATAGTCGGTCTTGCCGATAATCTCGGACTCTGCTGCTCCGTACAGCTCTTCAAAGCGGGGGTTGCAGACAAGATAGACGCCGTTCGGATCTTTCAGCCAGACCAGGTCAGGCAGGGTTACAAACAGAGTTTTCTGGAACTGCTCATTCTTTTTCAGCTGCTGTACGGCCTGGTTATGGTCCTGTATCTCCGCTTCAAGCCGCTGGTTGGTTTCCAGCAGTTGCAGGTTAAGCCGCCGGATACTGAAAAAACGCCAGAGCAGCGCGCCAGCCAGGAGCAGAGCACCGGTACTTCCCACCACCATAATGGCACGCTGTACGGTCCAGCAGGGTTTAGGCTTGCCCATCCAGTGCTGGAAAATTGCGACATGTTCAGACGATTGGTGAAATGCCTTGATAGCACTGTTGAGCTGTTGAAGAAGTGCCTGGTTGCCGGAATGTAGTGCAATGGCGCGTCGAGACTCCAGTACCGGTGGTTCTATCACCCGGATCTGGTCTTCCAGTCTGCTTTTCTCCGCCATTTGCGTAATGGTGTTTCTAAAGGTTAGTACCAGGTCAAGCTGGCCAGATACCAGATCCACCAGCAGATGCTGCAGGCTTTCATAGGGAATGACCGTAATGTCCGAGCGTCCCTGCAGCATGCTGAAGGCGGTGCTTTTGCTCATGACTCCCACCCGTTTACCGGGTGTCAGACCTTTGGTGCTGTGATCAGTGGCGCGGACCAGATAGTTGATTGGCGCCACATCCAGCACTTCAGTGAAGAGAAACTGTTTTTCTGTTGTCGGGTTAATCACCCGTAGCGGAATCAGGTCTGCCTGACCGCTTGCCAGCAGCTGATCCACCTCGTCCCAGGCCTTTGCAAAGCGATATTCAACGGTGAATCCGGCGCGGCGGGCCAGAGCATTGGTAATATCAACGGCCAGTCCGGCAGGTTTGCCAGTGGCTGGGTCACGAAAGTAGTAGGGGGCAAGGTCGGTGGGGATGACCGCGATCAGAGGTTTCGTGGTTGAGGGCGCAGCAGCAGCGGTGAAGGTTGCAAGGGAAGTGCCCTGTAGACAGAACAGAAGGAACAGCAGAAATCCAGTGGTGCAGATGCCACGTTTCATGAGCTAACCTCAATGTGCGGTAGCTGTACAAATTCTTCTGTAGCACAGTTTTCTGATAACACAACCGGTGGTTCTGCAATTTCCACCCGGTTTCTGCCATTACGCTTGGCCTGATAGAGTGCGGTATCGGCCCGGCCCACAAATTCTTCAGGTTCTTCTCCGTAACAGTACTGGGTGACCCCGAAGCTGACCGTTATTTTCAGGCCATTGCCAAAGTCAAACTGTTCAATCGCCTCACGCAGGATCTCTGCCAACTCTGTTGCCTTGGACAGGTCATTTTTGGGGGCCATGATGACGAACTCTTCACCACCCCAGCGGCTAAAGATGTCGTAATGTCTGATTCTGCCTGAAATCAGCTCTGCGATCTTTTGTAATACATGGTCTCCGGCCCCATGCCCCAGGGTGTCGTTCACCTGCTTGAAGTGATCAATATCCATCATTATCAGCGATAGTGACGAGTTATAGCGGTAGGAACGGGCAATTTCAGCAGTCATCAGACCGTCAAACATCCGGCGGTTATAGATACCGGTCAGATAGTCGATCCGGGCGTGATTGGCAAGCAGTTCATTGGCTTGTTTCAGCTCTTCCTGTGAGCGGCGACTGTCAATGATTTCCCAGGTGACATCCGCCAGATAGAGTACCTCTTCGCTGTCCTTCAAGGTGTAGTCGCTACCCTTGTTACCCACCCCCAGCACCGCCACAATCCGTTCATCACGGATCACCGGTACAACCAGCTCACGAATCACCGATGCATGTCCGGCCGGCAGCCCTTTTTTGTTGGCCATACCGGCATAACTATTGTGGATTGCCGGGGCACGGGTCTGGATGCACTCTGCCCAGACACCGGCCTGCTCAACACCGTAGTGCAGACCATGGCCTTCAGCCCTGCAGAACTCCTGCAGGGTGCGTGTTGACCAGGCCTGCAGGGTCAGGGTTTGCTGATCCGGGTCAACAAAATGATAAAACCCGATCGGGCTGTTGCTGATCTGGCAGACTTCATCAAGGGCGTACTGCAGCAGTTCATCAACCGTGTGCATGGTGGCGTATTCCAGCAGTTCATACCGAACCTGCACCATCGCCTCTGCTCGTAGTGCCTGTTTTTCAAATTGAGCCTGACGCCGGTGCAGCAGAACCAGCCCGGCTGCACTGCCGATGCAGGCCACCAGAAACAGCAGTCCCTGAAAGATCGTCTCATTTTTCCAGCTTTTCAGGATTGCATCAGGGCTGCGGCTGACGAGGATTACCAGTGGTTTGTCCATCTTCAGTTCTTTGGGCTGCAGGGTCAGCAGCGCTGCCATACGGTATTCACCAGTGGCGTAGGTGGTGCCAGTATAGATATTTTCCTGCTTGCCGCTCTTTCTGTGGCGGGTAAACAACGAACCGGGTACCGCCAGATTTTTGCCGATCTGTCCTTCAAGGTAGGGCATGGTCATGAAGCGGAGCCCGTCACCGTGGTTGATGGAGTTACACATATCTGGAGCGTAGCGGGTTGATTCCAGAATGGTTTCAAAATAGTCAGGATCAACCCCGGCAGTGACAATCCCGTTGAACCGGCCGTCATGACCGGGGATCGTTTTTGTGAGATTAAAGACATACCCGTTTGTGGCTAATTTGAACGGCGGAGAAATGTAGAGCGTATCAGGATTGTGGTGTTGACGAGGTTCAGCAAAGAACTGACTGGCGGCCACATTCCTGCCGATCAGAGCTGGCTGGTTGGCAGCCAGAATGTTACCTGTTGCATCAGTAAAAAACAGGGTATGTATACCGGGCATGGCATCGGCCAATACGCTTAAACGCTTGTTGGCCTGTACAGGATCCAGTGTTGGCAAATCTTTGGTAATTCCTTCAAGAGCCAGGCTGGTTGCCTCAAGCTGACGTTCAATGTTTTTGTCGATCACCCTGGCCTGGATGGTCAGCCGCTGCTGTTCCTGGCTGATAATCCGCTGACGCATGGCAATCAGGTTATAGACAACAATACTGCCAAGCAGGGCAAGGGCAATAAGCAGCGCCAGCCAGTGTTGACGTATTCGGTATTGGGAAGACCTTTCCATTACAGGGGCGTTGCCTCGCTGAAACCTATGCAGGCGTTTGTCCGCTGTTGGGCCTGATAATTCTGGAGTAGGCCTTCGCATTCCAGCACCAGCTGTTCCATGTTCTGGTGGTGCGGGGTAAGAGCGGTGCCGCCAATACTTACCGTGCAGGCAAACGTCCCTTCAGCAGCAGGAATACTGATCTGCCCGGCTTTTTCCCGTATCCGTTCAGCCACCTGCAGGGCATCGGCAAGTGCTGATTCAGTCAGCAGGATAGCAAAAGAGTCTTTACCGATCCGCCCAATCAGATCTGAGGTCCGTACTGATGCACGGCATATTTCAGCCAGTTGCTGCATGTACTGGTTGCCGGCCGGATAGCCGAACCGGTCGTTAACCTCTTTGAAGTGGTCAATATCCACAACCAGCAGGGTCATGGCCCGTCCATAACGCAGTGCAGCCGTAATGTCACGGTTTGCCAGTTCAATCAGAATCTTGCGGTTGTACAGGCCGGTGATCCGGTCACTGATGGCATAGGCATAGATCTCATCTTCCAGCAGTTTTTGTCGTGAGATATCTTCCATAACCCCCACGTAGCGGGAGATGCCGTTATGATGATTGCGGATCGGTGCAATATGTAGGTGTTGCCAGTACTGCTCGCCGTTTTTTTTACGGTTCAGCAGTTCACCGCTCCAGGTATAGCCCCGGCTGATGGTGCTCCACAGGTTTTGATACAGTTCAGGCGGTGTCTGACCTGATTTGAGGATGGCGGGGGTGCAGCCGATCAACTCTTCTGCAGAATAACCGGTCATCTCTTCCACCCGGTCACTGACATGTTCAATAACGCCCTGGGTATCGGTGACCAGAATCAGGTTGGGAGACTGGTTCATGGCGGCAAAGAAGCGGGCTACCTGTATCTCCTTATGCATCCGTGGTGAGAGGTCCTGGGCCAGAAATACCAGGTAGGTGCCTTTTTCCTGCTTGACCAGGGTCAGGTGGGCCTGTATCCAGCGTTCACGCTTGTCAATCGTCACGGTAATGTCGCGACGGATCTCCCGCCCAGTTGCAATCACCTCGTCTGCCATGGCAAGCAGCCCTGAATCACGCCACCAGTCAGCCTGTCTGAAATTGCCCCTGCAGCCGTCCCAGCTTGGACAGCCCATCAGACGGATCATGGCCATGTTTTTATGGATACATTCGCCGGTGGTGCGGAAGGTGGCAATGGCCACCCCGCTCATCTTGTTAATCGGGTGCAGGGCAAAGGCCTCGTCCGTTCCCCCGGTTTTCATCTGTGTCAGCCTGAAGTTATTCAGAAAGCGGTAGCTTTTGTCGGCCTTGTCAAAGTAGATCGGATAACCGGCTGCCTGGAGATGGTTCAGGTAACGGTAGATGGTGCGTACTCCTACATGAAAATCCTGGGCAAGGAGTTCCGGGTTCAGCTGTTCACCGGTATCAAGTCTTTTTAATATTGCGGTAAGAGCATCAATCTTATTGGCATACTTATACATAAAAGTGAATAATTCCCTTTGGATGCGTAGTATTTTGGCTTCATGTGCAGGGGCGGTGTAGGTGGCATTATAAAGAATATCTGCATTTTGACTGGACACCATACCAAATGTCGGTGACAGGTGTCTGTCACTTTGAAAAGGCTTTTTAAAATTATCTTATTTGCTGCGGCGATCTGTCAAAAATTTACCTGATTGTTACCTGTTGCCCGCAGTTCTGACATACTGCAAGGGTACTGTTACAGCATGTTACCCTTTCAGAGTTGATGAGGCCTCCATGCCGGAATTGCCACGCCCACGGTACACAACAATTGGCAGAGAACATAAGCAGGAACCGGACAGTGTCCGCCAGGCCCTGAGCCTTGCCGGTGTCTGTCTGGATCGCCCGGAAACCATCATTAGCTCGCTCCCTTTTTCAGTGGGGGATGTGACTGCCGGGTCTGAAAGTGAGCTGCAGGCGGTGGTGGCCGGAGACAGGCGGCATGTTGATCTGCCGCTGATTATTGAGCAGTCAAACTACTTTGCCAATATGATGAAACGTGCCGCATCGGGCGAGACCTCCCACCGGGCGGTGGCTGATCTGGAACGGTTTCTGGCTGATAATAGCAGTAATGTCTGGGAAAACAGCTGGGTCCGTTTTCCCCTTAAACGGCTTTCAAGCTATGCCCGTCAGGTGCTTGAGCAGGATCTGCTGGCAGATAAACAGAACCCTGCAGCTGGACAGCGTGCTGATTCGGCACGTTTTTTCTTTCATGCTGCAGATGGCAAAGTCATGCTGCGTCTGCCGATCAGTTACCTGATCAAACTGGCCCTGGCCGACCTGATCGGATCTCAGCAGATCCTGCCTGACCTGATCCGACAGACCGGTATCCGGCTGCTGGGGCACTACCTGAACGACAACACCTCGCCTGAAACCTTCTCCTTTAACGTGGTTTCCCTGACCCCCCGGAGCGGCATGGGTGCTGCCATTGCCCGGGAGACTGCCATCCGTTTTCTGATGACCCAGCTGTTGATTCTGTACGCCAATCAGGCCTTTGGTATCACCGAGCATGGCCAGCAGGCCATGGCCTACTTTGCCCCCCATCCGCCGGTGCGTCAAAAGGAGCTGAACGACCATATCCCGGACAACTTCTACCGTGAGCTGTTCATGAGCCCCTGCCTTTCCGGCTGGGATCGTGGGGAAGACAAGTTCCGCTACATGCAGCTCTGCCACCAGGTCCTGTCCCGCAGCCAGCTCAATGCCGTGGCCAAGCTGAAGGATGCCGGGATCATCCTGAACAATCTGGTGGTGCTGCCCAATGTTTCCAATGTCAGTCTTGCCAACAACGGCACCCATATCAGCATCGGCAGCCGCAGGCTGACTGCAGCCCTGCAGGACAGCGGATCAGGCTTCAAGGCAGCCCACGAAAAGCTGCTGGGTGATCTGACCATCAAGATCAGTGAACATTTTCTGCCGCTGTTCGTCGGTTCCTACACCGCTGCACCGTTCCGGCTGGCCTACAGTGATTTTCACCCGGAAAAGGCGTTGGGGTTCCTGCCCCATGAGCTGGATTACACCCATCTGCGGATGCTCTGGCGACGCTGGCGCAAGAAGGCGGATATCTCCATTTTCGGACAATCAGTCACGCCGTTTGGACCTCCGGCAGTGGATTCCTTTATCAGCCGTGCCTTTGGCCTGAAAGGCGATTTTGTACCGGATTACCGTCTGGTGGATTACCTGGTCTGCCTGCTCTCAACCGATCGCAGCCCGGCCCTGAACGGCCAGCCCGGCAACACTGACCTGCTGCGGCGTGACCTGGCTGATATGGGGGTCTTTGATGAGCAGATGTCGGTCTACCTGCTCTACAAACAGCGTGAGTTTGCCAAAATGGGCTTCTCTGGGTTTGAAGGGCGTCACTACAGCCTGTTTCAGACCTTTCAGGGTGACATGGGCCGGGCAGCCGACCTGCAAACCCTGATCACGGCTCTGGCTTATAAGTATATGGCAGAAGGGATAGATCACCGGAGCATACCGGATGATCCGTCACTGGAGAGTGAGCGGCGGCAGATCTTCTTTGCCACTGCCATTGGTCTGCCCACCTTCTTTGTTCGCAAGGATACGGCCAACAGCTTCCTGCACCGGATCATCACCAGAACCCGGGGGGTGCGCCCCAGTAAACGGTATCCCGGATACCTGCGGGTGCAGATCCATGAATACCGGCTGGCGCTGCTGAAGACCCTGCGGGAGGATGCGCCCGATCTGATCGAACAGATGGGGCTGCAGGATACGATTGCCGACCTTGCACAGCGGATCAGGGAACCGGAACAGTATGCAGCCAGCGGACGTCTGACCGGCGGCATTCTGGCCCATCTGGGCAGCAGCTCCGCCCTGAAAACCGAGGCCCGTGATTTTAATACCGGTGCAGAAGAGTACTATCGAACCACCCTGCGCCGACAACAGACCGCCGAGGCCTTTGACCTGCTGCAGGGGGAATGCGGTCTGCTTGATCAGCAGGATGCAGAGCTGGATGAACCGCTGCGTAAGGCCTTGCTGCTGGTTCTGCAGGGACAGAGCGTTGAACAGTTTCTGGCTGCGGTCAGGCAGGATATCCTGCAGGAACAGGCCGATATCCCGACCCTGCAGCGTCTGATGAACCTGCTGCTGGTAAAGGTGCATCATGATCAGCAACAGACCATGACCGGAAGGAGTGAACCGGATGCTGCAGCACCAGTATATCGAGCGGGATAGCGGTGCAGTCGTAACCGAACAGCTGCTGGGTGACCGGATGGTGCAGCTGCTCTACCACCAGGTCAGGGAAAACAGCAGCGGACTGTTTCGACTCTTGACCAGCAGCTGGTCATCACAGGTGCTGGGGGCGGTCAATTTTGATCGTCCACTGCTGAACCGGCAGGGCTTTGCAGCCCGCTGCGGCATTGATCTGGAAGAATGCCTTGATCCACCGCACACGCTGGATACGGCCCGCAAGGTCTTTGAACGCAGGATCAGGTATGAACAGTGCCGCCCGCTGCCGGATGAGCCGGCTGCAGTGGTCTCGCCGGCCGATGCCCGGGTGATCGTCGGTTCGCTGCAGGAGACGGACCTGTTCTTTCTGAAAGACAAGTTTTTCAGCTTTGAAGAGCTGATCGGGCCTGAACGCAGCTTCTGGCGCCATCGTTTCGTAAACGGTGATTTTGCCGTATTCCGTCTGACCCCTGATAAGTATCACTACAACCATACCCCGGTGGCGGGCAAGGTGGTTGACTTCTACAGCATTGACGGCGCCTACCACTGCTGCAACCCCGCCGCCGTGGTCAGTATGGTCACCCCCTATTCCAAGAACAAACGGGTGGTGACCCTGATCGACACCGATGTTGCAGGGGGCAGCCGGGTCGGGCTGGTGGCGATGGTGGAGGTGGTGGCCCTGATGATCGGCGATATCGTGCAGGCCTACAGCGACCAGGGCTACGATGATCCCCGTCAGGTCAGGGTCGGCATGTTTCTGAAAAAAGGACAGCCCAAGAGCCTCTACCGCCCCGGCAGCAGCACCGATATCCTGCTTTTCCAGCCCGGCAGGGTCCGCTTTGCCGCAGACCTGCTGGAGAATCAGCTTAGAAGCGGGGTTGCCAGCAGATTTACCCGGGGTTTCACCCGGCCATTGGTGGAGACCGACATCAGGGTGCGTTCACTTTTAGCAACAGGGTGCTGAAACCGTTGCCAGGGCCGTCAGTGCCTCCTCAGTCCCCTGTTTTCTCCAGGAGAACGGTTCATTTGTTCCGCCCCGTCTGCGCTGTTGCATTGCCGTTTCTGCTGATATGGCTGTTGCTGTTTTCCAGTGCCGCATGTGCCGGTTCCCACCGCCTCACCATCTCAATCCATGCACCGGCCCGGTTAGTGGCCGCAGCGCCGGTCAAAAATGCCGTGGACGATACGCTGCAACTACTGCGCCGCCTATTCCCTCAAGCAGACATAACGCTTAATCGTGCTGGAACCGTGATCCTGCAATTACCTGACCGGGTGGCCTTGACGGCAGCGGGGAACGTGCCGGATCAGGGCTATCGCTGGCGTTCAAGCCGTGAGGGAACCCGAACCGTCCTGCACCTGCATGCCGTCAGTCCTGAAGGGGTCAGTGCCGGTCTCTACGGCCTGCTGCAGGAACAGCTGAAGATCAGGTTTGTACATCCACGCCAGACTGTTTTTCCGCGGTATCGCAACTGGCCGCTGCCGGTGGCATTCAGTTTTTCCGGGCAGCCGCGTTTCCGGCATCAGGGCTTTCACCTGCATACCCTGCACCCGATGGAGTTGACGGAACAACTGCATGATCCGCTCCACCCGGGCGGCTTTGAGGATATTGCCGCCTATCTTGACTGGCTGGCCCGCAATGGTCAGAACAGCTTTCAGTTCTTTCTGCTGCGGGAGGTGGACCGCGCTGCCTGGCCTGCCCATGCCCGCCGGATTGTTGCCTATGCCCATGGCCGCGGCATCCGTTGCGGGGTTGAGATCTCACTGGCCATGCTTCAGCAACAGGCCTTTCAGGCAATAACCCTGCTGAAGCCGCTACCCACCCATCGTCGCCAGGTTGGGCAGACCCTGGCCTGGCTGTTTCAGGTGCCCTGGGATTTTATCACCCTTGAATCAATGATGGGGGAGCACCTGCCGCTGATCAGCAGGCTGCTGCCCAGTGCCCAGCGACATCTTGAGCAACTGGTGGACCGGCAGTACGGACGTCCCCTGCTTTACGCCACCCACGTCATCAGAGGCCGGGGCGAGGAAAAGGTGCGGCGTCCCCTGCATCCGGCAAGCGGTATCCTGATCCATACCGTGATGTGCTATTCGGCATCGGAAGAGAAGGCGCCGGTCTATGGTAACCGCAACCAGTGTTTCATGCTTGAGGCCGCCAGGGCCGAGGTGGCCGGACGCCAGACCTGGTACTGGCCCGAATCCTCCTATTGGGTCGGCTTTGACAGTTCAGTGCCGCTGTTGCTGTTGCCGTATCTGGACAGCCGCTGGGATGATATCCAGGTGATGGGAAAGGTGGGGGTGCATGGACACCTGACCTTCAGTACCGGCTGGGAATGGGGCTATTGGCTGGTGGACTGGAGTATTGCCCGCTGGTCCTGGCAGTACCGTGACAATGGCCGGTTGCGGGGGACGTCGCCACTCTCCCGTCTGGCCGAGCTGCTGCCGGATCGGGAGCTGAACAGGCAGTGGCAGCGGGCGTTGCAGCTGCAGAACTATTATCTTAAACAGCAGGAGCTGTTGCGGTATCTGGCCGCAGCCACCCCCTTTTCAGAACTGCCCGCCCCCTTTGATCTGCCGTTTCAGCCTGCGCCGGAGTTTTCGTACCGCTGGCTGCTGCATGAGGCCGATGACACGGCAACTGCGGCCCTGCTCAGCGGGCCGGTGGCAGAGCTGCAACGCTATGCCGGAGAGATGGAGCTGGTCGCGAACCGCCTGACTGCCCGGGTTAACCGTCTGCGTCGGAACAGTGATGTTGCTGCAGAGCCGCTGGCGCTGGCGCAGGAGCTTGGTGATGCCCTGCGGATGACCGCCTTGCGGGCACGACACCGGAGTTTGACCCTGCAGGCCCTGACTGTCAAACATCGTGACACGCTGGGCGGACAGCAGGAGTCAGACCGGCTGCTGCAGCAGGCCGGCCTGGTACGGCAGCATGCACTGCAACTGGTACAACAACGTGAGCTGCAGTACCGCTATCCGCTGGATCTGCTGGCCCGGCAACGACCCAGTCTGACCGCCTATCCCTTCGGCTATCTGTACCCGGTAACCGGGCTTTTTTTCTGGCAACGGGAAGAGGAACAGGTTCGCCATGAACGCTTTGATCCCCTGTTCATGAAGCTGTGGGATATTCGCCGGACACTGGGGCTGGGAAGCGTATTTAAACATACCTGATCAGGATGCCACGCGATTATTGCACCACCTTAACCTGAACGTAACAGTGGGCTGCTAGGATGCAATCAGCAGAAGAATGTATGCAACGCAACCGTGACCCTGTTCAGGCCAGGCGTAACCGCTGTAACCCGCGAGAGGCAGCCATGAAGACCTTTAAAGCAGACCTGCACGTCCATTCCAGCTACTCCAATAAGCCAACCTACTGGGCCATGCGTAAATTCAACTGCCCGGAGAGCTATACCTCGCCCCGGCAGCTCTACCAGACCGCCCTGGCGCGGGGGATGGAGTATGTCACCATCACAGACCACAACGCCATCGGCGGGGCACTGGAGATCGCCCATCTGCCCAGGACCTTCATCAGCGCCGAGATTACCACCCATTTTCCGGAGAACGGCTGCAAGGCCCATGTGGTGGTGCTGCATATCTCCGAGGCCCAGTATGCTGAGATCATGGTGCTGCGTAAAAATGTCTACGAGCTGGTCGCTTACCTCAATCAGGAACGAATCGCCCACTTTCTGGCCCATCCGCTCTATGCCCAGAACGACAAGCTGACCATCGAGATTATCGAAAAGAGTTTGCTGCTCTTCACTACCTTTGAGGTGCAGAACGGCTGCCGGGCCCGCCGCTTTAACGATGTTACCGCCCGGATGGTCGGTGCGTTGACTCCGGCCATTGTTGAACGTCTGGCGGAACAGCACCGGATCACTCCGACAGGACCCACCCCCTGGCAGAAGGGGATGGTGGGCGGCTCCGATGACCATGGCGGCCTGTTCATTGCCCAGGCTCACACCTGCAGCCACCGGGGCGAGGATCTTGACACTTTTCTTGATGCCGTCCGGCAGGGCAGTACCTGGGCGGAAGGGGAGCATGGCGGGCCGTTGACCATGGCCCACAGCCTCTATGGTGTGGCCCACAGCTTCTACCGCGAACGCTTCGGTGAGCGCAGGCGGAGCGCTACCCCCTTTGTCAGCGCCCTGCTGGATCGTTTTTTCAATCTGGGCACGGACAAAGGTTCCTTTGTGGAAAAGATCAGGCTGTTCGTGCTGAAAAACCTGCCGGAAAAACGTTCGAGCAGAGAACTTGGCTTTGAAGAGCTGCTGGACAGCGAGGCCCGGCAGCTGCTTAATGATGTCCCCTTTCTGGAAGGGCTGAAAGGGGCCGACCTGAACCGGAAGATCTTCATGGTCACCAGCCGGTTGGCAAACCGGATTCTGTATCAGTACACCAACCGCTTCATGTCACTTTCGATGCGGGCAGGTTTTTTCGATTATCTCAACACGGCAGGCACCATCGGCCTGGTGCATCTGCTGATCTCTCCCTACTATCTGGCATTTCACCACCAGCATAAAGGCAAGGAACTGATTCGTGAGATAGCGGAGCGGCTGCCGGAGATCCCGTTTTCGCCTGCAGAGGAGAAGATCGCCCTGTTTACCGATACCCTGGATGAGATCAACGGCGTGGCCATGACGATCCGGCGTCTGATCAGGACCGCCCAGGAACGGGGCATCAGCCTGACCGTGATCACCTCCGGCGATGACAGTCAGGCCGCACCCGCAGGGGTGAAACAGTTTCAGGCGGTGGGCGACTTCGTGCTGCCGGAATACCCTGAACTGAAACTGAGCTTCCCGCCTATTCTGGATGTGCTGAACTACATCGAGAAAGAGGGGATTACCCGCATCCATATCAGCACCCCCGGCACGGTCGGTCTGCTGGGGCTGCTGATCGCCCGGCTGATGAACATCCCGGTGGCCGGTACCTACCACACCGACATCCCGCAGTATGTCCGCAGCCTTACCAATGATGAATTTCTGGAGCAGGCGGCCTGGAGTTACATGATCTGGTTCTACAACCAGATGGAAGAGGTGCTGGTTCCGTCCAGCGGTACGCGGGAACAGCTGCTCTCCCACGGTCTGCCGCCGGAGAAGATGAAGCCGCTGCCGCGCTGGGTCGATACGGAACAGTTTTCGCCTGACAAACGGGTTGAGCGTTTCTGGCTTGAGCGCGGCCTCAGCGGCAGGACCACCCTGCTCTATGTGGGGCGGGTCTCACGGGAAAAGGCTCTGGATCTGCTGGTTGAGAGCTTTTGCAGGCTGATTGATGAAGGTGCGGAGCTCTGTCTGTCAGTGGTTGGCGACGGCCCCTACCGCGGGGAGATGGAGCAGGCCCTTGCCGGGTATCCGGTGTTGTTTACCGGCTACCTGCAGGGTGAAGAACTGCAGCAGGCCTATGCCTCGGCAGATCTGTTTGTTTTTCCCAGCGCCACCGATACCTTCGGCAACGTGGTGCTGGAGGCCCAGGCATCAGGGCTGCCGGTGATTGTATCTGATGCCGGGGGGCCCTGTGAATTGATGATTGGCGGCGAGACCGGCATGGTGTTCAGCGCCGGTAACCAGGATGAACTGACCGGCGCGATCCGCAGTATGACCGCCAATCGCCTGATTCTTTCCCTGATGGGAGAGAGCGCCCGGAGCTTTGTGCTGGCAAAGGCGCCACACGCATCAGATACCTACAGTACCATCCTGCAGCCCGGCCCCAGGCCGGATGCCGGTTATTCCACGTTTGGGGAGAGCCCATGTCTGCAGTCCTGTTCCTGCTGATCGCAACATTCCTGCTTGCTGCCTACCTCTGGTGGGGCTTTCGTTTTTTGCCGGCTGAACGCTGGCAGATCTTTGCAACCGTGCCGGAGCGTAAAAACGGGCCGGGAAGCTGGCAGGGGATCAACTTTACCTGGTACGGTCTTTTGACCGCCAACGCCTATCTGGTGGCGGTTGCCGTGCTGCTGGTGCTGCTGGGGTCGGTTGGGGTACCGCCGCTGGGTACGGCCCTGCTGGCTGCAGCCATGCTCTGCTGCTGCGTACCGGCCTCACGGCTGGTGGCGCGGATCGTGGAGAAAAAGGCCCACACCTTTACGGTTGGCGGTGCGGTCTTTGTGGGAATCATCATCACCCCGTTTCTGATCAGCCTGCTGAACCGGCTGGTTGGCCCGCAACTGGGCTTTCAGGTCCCGGTCATGGCAGCCTATGCCGCCATTGCAATCGCCTATGCCTTTGGCGAAGGGCTGGGGCGGCTGGCCTGCATCAGCTTCGGCTGCTGCTACGGCAAGCCGGTTTCACCGGATGGCGGATTGTTGAACCGGCTTTTCAGTGGTCGAGGCTTTGTTTTTCAGGGCAGCACCAAGAAGGTTGCCTATGCTGGGGATCTGGAGGGGGTTGAGGTCATTCCGGTCCAGGCCATAACAGCCGTGCTGTATACCGCCTGTGGCCTGCTGGCGACAGCACTGTTTCTTGGGACTCACCATGCTGCTGCCTTTCTGTTGGCCACCACGGTTACCCAGGGCTGGCGTTCCTTTTCCGAGACGATGCGGGCCGACTATCGCGGTGCAGGCAGGATCTCTGCCTATCAGGTCATGGGGCTGGTAGGTCTGCTGTACGCCTTTGTGATGGTCTGGCTGCTGGGGGGGGAGGCAAGCGCACCTGCTCAACTCGCTGCAGGGCTTACCAGTATCTGGAGCCCGGCCCTGATCCTGTTCCTGCAGGGGATCTGGTGCATCATCTTTTTCTACACCGGACGCAGCACCGTTACCGGGGCTACGCTCAGCTTTCATGTCCACCATGATCGGATCTGATGTGTCTTATTGTACTGAGATAGTATTCACCTGACAGTTGGTCATTTTCTAGGGGTGGCCATACCGCCCTTGAATGGATAAAGATGAAGTTGCTCAGACTAAATCTTTCCATCAAGGAGAACAGTATGACCACCGCA